>OLFU01000654.1_pt1 | contig 38914 bp, 30 predicted proteins | sample 1605161 | NCBI WGS metagenome assembly OLFU01 (sample SAMEA3888914, study PRJEB22519) | human gut metagenome | biome: human gut; feature: human-associated habitat; material: faeces | place: Denmark | collected 2011
ACCTTGTAGTTTTATTCCGGTCGGTGACAGCCGCCATGATGCATTAAATAGAAAATTGCCCCTGTGGTTTCCACGAAAAAGATGGTATAATTGACATACAAATATACGCACACGGAGGAAGTATGCATGAGTGAATTTGTGACTTTGAAAGATGTTAAGAAGATATATCAGATGGGCGAAGTTGAGATCATGGCGGCCGCAGGAATTGATTTTGAGATTAAAAAGGGAGAATTTGCAGTTGTTGTTGGTCCGAGTGGAGCCGGGAAAACCACAGTTCTCAATATTCTTGGCGGCATGGATACGGCATCTGAGGGGCAGGTGCTGGTAGATGGACAGGATATTGCTACGTATTCAACGAAGCAGCTGACTGCATATAGAAGAGACGATATCGGATTCGTGTTCCAGTTTTATAATCTGATACCGAATCTGACGGCACTGGAGAATGTGGAGCTTGCACTCCAGATATGTAAGAATCCGATGGATGCAAAAGAGGTATTGGAAGAAGTAGGACTTGGGGACCGTCTGGATAATTTTCCTGCTCAGTTATCAGGAGGAGAACAGCAGAGAGTGTCGATTGCAAGGGCACTTGCGAAGAATCCGAAATTATTACTCTGTGATGAACCAACGGGAGCGCTTGATTACAATACAGGCAAATCCATTTTGAAATTACTTCAGGATACATGCCGGAACAATGGTATGACAGTTATACTGATCACACATAACTCGGCAATAGCACCGATGGCAGACCGGGTGATCAAGATCAAGAACGGACGGGTTGATAAGATCATCGAAAATCCGCAGCCGGTTCCGGTTGAGACCATAGAATGGTAAGACAAAGAGGTGAGGATAACAGATGGCAAGAAAGATAACACGAAAGAATTTTTACATGGAGATCCGACGGAATTTTGGCCGTTTTATTTCAATTCTTTTTATTGTTGCTTTGGGTGTTGCGTTCTTTTCTGGAATCCGGGCATCGGAACCATCTATGAGAATTACGGGAGATGCGTATTTTGATGAATCGGATCTGATGGACATTAAGGCTGTCAGTACGCTTGGAATTACGAAAGAGGATGTAAGTGCGGTCGGAAACGTAAAGGGAGTGGGAAAGGCTGAAGGTGCCTACAGTGCAGATTTCCTGAATATAAAGAATAAGAAGCAATATGTACTTCATGTGATGTCAGCGATGGAGGATATGAATAAGATCACGGTAAGGGAAGGACGTATGCCGGAAAAAGCAGGGGAATGTCTGGTTGATGACCAGATGAATTATAAAATCGGCGAGACGATAAAATTAAAGTCCGGAACAGATGACAAGGTGACAGATACATTGAAGACGGACGAATTAAAAGTAGTCGGAAAAGGAAATTCCTCATACTACATTTCACTGAGCCGAGGAAGCACAACCATTGGAACCGGTACGATAAGCGGATTCGTAGTGGTTCCGGAGAAAACCTTTGATCTGGATGTGTATACGGAAATGTACGTACAGGTGGCAGGTGCAAAAGATCTGACTGCTTATACGAAGGCATATAAAGAGAAAGTAAAGACCGTCCAAAAGAGAATCGAAGCAATCACAGAAGAAAGAGGAAAGATCCGGAAGTCGGAACTTGAAGATAAGGCAAATGAAAAACTTGCGAAAGCGCAGAAAAAGCTGGATGATGGAAAAGCGGAATCGAAGCAGAAGCTTGAGGATGCCAAAAAGCAGATTACCGATGGAGAGACGCAGGTTTCGCAGGCAAAAGAAAAGATTGCGAGTGGAAAGTCGCAGATTGCAGCAGCAAAGCAGACGATAGATACAAAACAAAAAGAATTGGATCAGGCGAAAAAGACGTATCAAAATGGACTGAAAGAGCTTTCCCAGGGAAAGAAACAGTACGAACAAGGAAAAGCTGCGTATGATTCCCAGTATGCAGAAGCGCAGGCAAAGATTCAGGCAGGAGAGGAAGGCCTGGTTACATACAGAGCCGAACTGGATAAAGGCTGGGCGGGATATCAGACTCTTCTGAATACGATTGAGGCACTAAAAGCACAGGTAGCAGGCGGTTCGGGACAGGATCCGGATCAGGAGAATCCCAACCAGGATCAGGAATTATTACAGAAGATCCAGGTAATGGAGCAGCAGGCGCAGGAGACCAAGAAGACGCTGGATGCAAAAGAACAGGATTATCAGACCCAGAAGGCCGGACTTGATGCAGCAAAGCAAAAGCTCGCAAGTGGGAAAGCCGAGCTTGACCAGGCAAAAGCGAAGCTGGACGCCAGTGAAGCAAAGCTTACCAGTGCAGCCGCAAGTATAGAATCCGGACAGAAACAATTAGATGTCGGTAAAGCAGAGTTGAAAGCACAGGAACAGACATTGCAAAATGGCGAGACAGAAATTGCTCAAAATGAAGCCAAACTTGCCGATGCGAGAAAAGAATATGAGGACGGAAAAGAGACGTCTGAGGAAGAAATCGCAAAAGGTGAGAAAAAGCTTGCTGATGCAAAAGAACAGATTAAGAAGATAAAAAATCCAAAATGGTATGTATACAATAGAAGTACACTGGTAGAATATGATGGATTTGGGGAAAATGCAAACCGTATGCGTGCAATCGGAAAAGTATTTCCTGTGATGTTCTTCTTAGTTGCTGCTCTGATCAGTCTGACCGGTATGACCCGTATGGTGGAAGAGCAGAGAATTGAGATCGGTACAATGAAAGCACTGGGATACGGTAATTTTTCTATTGCTTCCAAGTATCTGGGATACGCGTTTCTTGCAACAGCGGGAGGAAGTATTCTGGGAGTGCTGACAGGAGAAAAGATCTTGCCGTATATTATCATTTATGCATATGAGATTATGTATCCGCATATTCCGAAGATTTATGTACCATATCATATGAGTTATGCGGTGATGGCATCGGCCGCTTCGATCGTGTGTACCATGGGAGCGACACTTGCATCCTGCTATAAAGAACTGGCTGCAGAACCGGCTGTGCTGATGCGTCCGCCGGCACCAAAAAAGGGAAGAAGAGTGTTCCTGGAAAGAATCGGATTTATCTGGAAACGAATGAATTTCACATGGAAATCAACAATCCGAAACCTGATGCGTTATAAAAAACGTTTCTTTATGACGATATTCGGAATTGGTGGCTGTATGGCACTGATGCTGGTTGGATATGGGGTAAAGGATTCGGTATATGAGATCGCAGATATTCAGTACGATGAGATCCAACTGTATGACGGGCATATTTTCTACAAGGATGATGTAACAAAGACAGAGAAAGAAGAGTTGAAGGAATATCTGAAAGAAGATACGGATATTCAGACTTATATGGATGCGAGGATGCAGAGCGTGACGGCATCAAAGGGAAATAAAAAACGCAGCGTTTATCAGTGCGTACTTGGCAATCCGGATATTGTCGGAAAATATGAAGATTTCCATGACAGGAAGACGAAAGAATCATACAAACTTACAGACAATGGTGCAATTGTCAGTGAGAAGACGGCAAAACTTCTGAATGTAAAAGAAGGAGATACGATAAATCTTAAGGACGGTATGGCAAAAGGTGTCACAGTAAAAATTGCGCATATCTGTGAGAACTATATGGGACATTACATATATTTTACGCCGCAGTATTATAAGAAAGTATATGGAAAGACAGCAGAATATAACTGTATCATGTTCCGGGCAAAGGATGGATATTCAGAAGAGCAGGTGAAAAAAGCCGGAGAAAAAATCCTTGCGAAAGATCAGGTACTGACAATCTCTTATCTGCATGATATTAAGGATCAGCTGGATGATATGCTTGCCAGCCTGAATCTGGTGATCATAGTCCTGATCGTTTCGGCGGGAATGCTTGCATTCGTAGTACTTTATAATCTGAACAGTATTAACATTACAGAGCGTCAGAGAGAGCTTGCAACTTTGAAAGTGCTTGGCTTCTATGATGTGGAAGTAGCGGAATATGTATTCCGGGAAAATATCCTGCTGACGCTTATTGGAGCTTTCGTAGGTGTGATATTCGGTAAAGTCCTGCACCTGTTCGTAATTCAGACGGTGGAAGTGGATGCGGCGATGTTTGGACGAAGCATTTATCTTCCGAGTTATATCTACAGCTTTTTATTTACGATAGGATTTTCATTATTCGTAAACTGGGTAATGTATTTCAAGTTAAAGAAAATTGACATGGTAGAATCATTGAAAAGCATAGAGTAGCCGGAAAAATGGTACGGCACATATAATATTAATATAAGGATATTCGGCGAAAATATCATAAAAATATCAAAGTTTATAAATGGTTTATAAATTTCATAGAATTGTTAGCACTCTTTTTAAAAGAGTGCTAATTTTCTATTGACTTTTAAAATATGCAGTATTATCATATCTGTTAGATGAAAAATGTAACAAAAAGATGTGGGCCAGTCGGCAATACGGCATCTTTTGTCACTAATATGATAGAAATATAAAAGTAGAAATAGGAGTGATTTACAATGGCAGCAAAGAAAGGTAGTTTGTCAATCAGCAGTGAAAACATTTTCCCGATCATTAAAAAATGGGTATATTCCGATCACGATATTTTCGCACGTGAGTTGGTTTCCAATGGATGTGATGCGATCACAAAACTGAAGAAGCTGGATATGATGGGTGAATACCAGTTACCGGATGATTACAAACCGGCGATCAAAGTTGAGGTTAATCCAGAAGAAAAAACTCTGAAATTTACAGATAACGGTCTTGGAATGACAGCCGATGAGGTAGAAGAATATATTACACAGATTGCATTTTCAGGAGCTACACAGTTCCTTGAAAAATATAAAGATAAGACAACAGAAGATGATATGATCGGACATTTCGGTCTTGGATTCTATTCTGCATTTATGGTAGCAGATGAGGTGCATATCGATACACTCTCTTACAAAGAAGGCGCAAAACCGGTACACTGGGTAAGCAACGGCGGAACTGAGTATGAGATGGAAGAAGGCGACAAACAGGAAGTCGGATCTACAATGACCCTGTATCTGAATGAGGACAGCCTGGAGTTCGCTAATGAATACAGAATGAGAGAAGTTCTGGAGAAATATTGTTCATTTATGCCGGTAGAAATCTTCCTTTCCAAGGCAAATGCAGAGCCTGAATATGAGACGATCGACGAAGCAGATCTGAAAGATGATGATGAAGTAATCGAGCATATTCACGAAGATGCCAAGATGGAAGAAAAAGAGAATGAAAACGGCGAGAAAGAAATGGTAGAGACAGAACCTGCCAAAGAAAAAGTAAAGATCAAAAAACGTCCGGTTTCATTAAGTGATATCCACCCACTGTGGACAAAGCATCCGAATGAATGTAGTGATGAAGATTATCTGAACTTCTACCGCAAAGTATTCATGGATTACAAAGAGCCACTGTTCTGGATCCACCTGAATATGGATTATCCATTTAATTTAAAAGGAATTTTGTACTTCCCAAGAATCAACACAGAGTATGATTCTATTGAAGGAACAATTAAGTTATACAACAACCAGGTATTTATCGCGGACAATATTAAAGAAGTCATTCCGGAATATCTGATGGTATTAAAGGGAGTCATCGATTGTCCGGATCTGCCGCTTAACGTATCACGTAGCGCATTACAGAATGACGGATTTGTGAATAAGATCTCTGAATACATTTCCAAGAAGGTTGCAGACAAGCTTTCCGGAATGTGCAAGACAAAGAGAGAAGACTATGAGAAATACTGGGATAACATCAGTCCGTTCATCAAGTTCGGATGCCTGAAAGATGAAAAGTTCTGTGACAAGATGAAAGACGCGGTTCTGTTCAAGAATCTGGATCATAAGTATCTGACACTGAAAGACTGTATCGAGGCAAATGGTGGAACCGTAGAAGATCCGAATGCCAAGACAGAGGACAACAAAGCAGATGATCAGAACACAGAGAAGAAAGAAGAAGACAAGACGATCATCTACTATGTAACCGATGAGATCCAGCAGAGCCAGTACATCAATATGTTTAAGAAACAGGGCATGGATGCAGTAATCCTCGGCCACAATATTGATTCACCGTTTATTACACAGTTAGAGCAGCGCAATCAGAACATCAAGTTCCAGAGAATTGATGCAGATGTAACAGCAGGAGCAAAAGAAGAAGTTGCCGAAGAGGAAAAAGAAGCATTCCAGAAGACATCTGACAGCCTGGTAGAAATCTTCCGTAAAGAGCTTGGTGACGAGAAACTGGATGTTAAGATCGAAAAATTAAAAGATGAAAATATAGCTTCTATGATGACATTATCTGAAGAGAACCGCCGTATGCAGGAAATGATGAAGATGTACGGCATGAGCGGAATGGATATGGGTACAACAAGTACACTGATCCTGAATGCAAATCATCCGCTGGTTCAGTATGTAGTTGATCATAAGGGCAGCGAGAATACAAGTATTATCTGCAAACAGTTGTATGATCTGGCAATGCTGGCACATAAGCCATTGAATCCTGAAGAGATGACAGCGTTTGTAAAGAGAAGTAATGAGATTATGATGCTGCTTACGAAGTAAGTCTGGCAGAGAGTTGAAGTAAAGAAGACCATGCAGCTGTGGAAAGAGAAATCCATAGTTGCATGGTTTTTGTTTGTATTCTAGTATTCGCCTTCGATATTTTTGGATTTTAAGATGGATTTTACTTCGGTATCCCATTCTCTTTCGATGGACTTATCCATAGAAAAGGTTTTGAGGGAAGTGCCGGTGATGCATTGGAGGGTGCTTCCATCGTAGTGGAAATTGAGGTAGAGTCCCTGAATATCTTCCGGGCGGTAAGCGGTCAGGCCGTGGGCTGTCAGGAAGGCAGGAATCTGATCGTCCGGGAGAGCAAGGACAATCTTGAAGTTCAGAGGAGTGCGTTTGCCACGGATGATCTGGAAGCAGAAGTCACGGATCTTTTCCCAGCGGGAGTAAGTCTCTTCCAGTTTTTCGTCGAAGAAGTCTTCCTGGAGATAACCGCTTATGGTGAATTTGTTAAATGTAGTGAATTCTCCTTCGATAAAGAGAAATGTATCAAAAGTATCCTTTAAAAGAAGATGGGACATACAACTTTTGGCTGATAACTGGTATACGTTCATAAGGAATAACCTCCGGATAAAAATAAATGTAATCTGTATTATAGCACAAAAATTGATATAAATTGACATGGGAATGAAAAAACAGTAAAATAAGTTGAATATATATTTATCAACAAAAAGAAATGTAGAAGAGAGGAATTTTTTTGGAAATAGATAATAAAAATTCTGAGGAGAAGGAAGTTAAACAGCCGGCAGAGATTCCGGAAAAAGAAAAGGATCATGTGCTTAGGACTGCAGTAATTCTGGCAACAGTGATCATTGTGCTTGGAGGAATCGTTGTAGCAGTAAGGCTTAATAATCCAAAGCAGGACACAACGAAAGGCAGGAAGATCCTGAGTGAGATGGATCGTACGGATGTCGGAAAAGTAAATAAAAAAATCCAGAAACTTGAAGAGGAAGAACGTGTGAAGGAAGAAGCAGCAGATAACAGATCCGTAAGCGAAAAGTTTGCGGATTGTCTGATCCTTGGAGATTCGATCACACAGGGCTTATATGAGTACGGAGTGCTGGATGAGGCGAATGTACAGGCAGACCGCGGAACGGAAGTTTCGGAAGTCAGCAGTAAAAAGATTGTGGAACATATAAAAAAAGCCAAAGAGATGAAGCCGGAAGTGCTGTTTCTTGCCTATGGAATGAATGATATCGAAGCACAGAATGGAAATGCGTCCGGATTTGTGAAAGCATATAAAAATGTTATAGAGGATCTGAAAGAGTCCCTGCCGGATACGAAGATTTATGTCAATTGTATTCTTCCGGCGGCGCAGTCGGCGATTGAAACAAGACCTTTATTTGCCAATGTTCCAAAGTTCAATCAAAAACTGAAAAAATTATGTAAAAAAGAAAAAGTGACATTCATCGATAATACAGATCTGGTAAAACAGGAGTATTATGCCGATGATGGGATCCATATGTCACCATCTTATTATACGAAATGGGTAGATCATATGGCGGAGGCAGCAGGATTATAATGAGAAAAGGAAGACTGGATATTATTAATACATGTAAATATCTGATGGTGATCGCATTGATTGCCTATGTGGTATTGCTGGTTTCCGGAGAGGGAGATAATACCGTATCCGTAGATACGATACAAAAGAATATTGAAAAATCTGTTTCGCTGAAAGGCATGAAAAAGGGAAGTTCTCAGGACCTTAAGAAGTATTATGGTCTGAATGCCAACGATTATGCCGGAACAATGTTGTATATACCGGATGATGTCATGAGTGTAAATGAGATACTGGTAGTAAAAGTAAAAGATAAGAGCCAGGTAGAAGATGTGGAGAAGGCTGTAGAGGAGCGTTTGTCTACACAGAAGAAGAGTTTTGAGGGCTATGGTGTAAAACAGACCAGGCTTCTTCATTCTGCAATCGATGAAACCAGGGGGTATTACATATTATTAGCTGTTTCAAAAGATGCGGATCGCATAGAAGCCGCATTTAAGAATAGTATTTATTAGAAGGCAGAGGAATTAGAAAGATGTTATTTAGCAGTATTGTTTTTTTATTTACATTTTTACCGGCTGTGTTGGTGTTGTATTACCTGCTGCCGGAGAGATTCCACAATCCGGTTTTGCTGCTTGCAAGTCTGATTTTTTATGCATGGGGGGAACCGGTCTATATTTTCCTGATGCTGTTATCCATTTTGTTCAATTATTTCAGTGGACTTGATATAGCAAGAAATCTGACGGACAGAAGGCTGGCAAAAAGAAGCCTTATATTCAATATTGTGGTGAACATTGCAATCCTGGGATTTTTCAAATATGAAGGCTTTGTGCTGGATTCACTGAATGCGGTGCTGCCGGTGCATATTACATATCATCCGCTGGCACTGCCGATCGGTATCTCATTTTATACATTCCAGATATTGTCTTATATTATAGATGTTTATCGGGGAAATGTTAAAGTTCAGAAGAATATCCTGAACTTTGCATTATATGTAACAATGTTTCCGCAGCTTATCGCAGGACCGATCGTACAGTATGCAGATGTTGAAGAGCAGTTTGTAAACCGCAAATCATCATGGAACAAGTTCGGAGAAGGGTGCATGTATTTTATACGTGGACTTGCAAAAAAGGTATTGCTTGCGAATACTTCCGGTATGATATTTACGGAAGTAACCGGACTTGGAAAGGGCAGAGTGTCGGTACTGAGTGCATGGCTTGGTGCTTTTGCCTATATGTTTCAGATTTATTTTGATTTCAGCGGTTATTCGGATATGGCAGTGGGACTTGGAAAGATGTTTGGATTTGAGTTCTGTATGAATTTTAATTATCCGTACATAGCGAAAAGTATTACTGAATTCTGGCGCAGATGGCATATTTCTCTGAGCAGTTGGTTCAGGGATTATGTATACATTCCGCTCGGGGGCAACAGAGTATCGAAGAGTCGGCATATCTTCAATCTAATGGTTGTATGGTTTCTGACCGGATTATGGCACGGAGCTGCATGGAATTTCGTGGCATGGGGATTGTATTACGGGATCATACTGATCATTGAAAAATATATCCTGTCACCGGTACTGGATAAACTCCCTTCGGTTGTACGCCATATTTACAGTATTGTGCTGGTTGTGATCGGATGGGTATTATTCTTTAGTCCTTCACTTGGAGGGGCGGCCAGATATCTGGGAATGATGTTTGGAGCAGGAGCACACGGAGTGGCAGACAGGGAAAGCCTGTATCTGCTTACAACGAATCTGGTATTGTGGATCATTCTGATCATTGGTTCTACTCCGCTTACAGATGTCAGATATCAGCATATGCTGCGCCAGAAGAAGTGGAATACGACGCTTTTGAATGGAATCGTATATGCGGTACTGTTCATTTTGTGTATCGCATATCTGGTGACAGAGACATATAATCCGTTCCTGTATTTCAGATTTTAGGAGTAAAAATGAGACAGTCAAGAAAAAAATGGGAAAGAAGAAGAGAAGTGCATAGAAATAAATTAGCAGCGGTGATATTTGTCATAATGATGATCGCTTTCTGTGTTGTGAATCTGGCAACGGGTGACCGGGAATTCTCGGCGACAGAGAACCGGGCACTGGAACAGAGACCGGAACTTACAATTTCAGGAATAGAAAGCGGAAGATGGATGGAGCAGTACGAATCCTATGTATCAGATCAGTTCGCGGGAAGAGATTTCTGGGTAATGCTAAAAAGCAGGGTGGATCTGCTGGCAGGAAAGAGAAAAGCGAATGGCGTGTTCAAAGGAAAAGACCATTATCTTCTGGAGGATATTGCAAAACCGGATGAAGATCAGATGAAAGAAAATCTGTCTGCAATGAAAATGTTTCAAAAACAATATAAAGATATACCAATGTACATGATGCTGGTTCCGAATGCGGCTAATATCGAATCGGATAAACTTCCGGGATATGCAGTTACAGAGAATCAGGAGAAGCAATTTAAAGCAATTCACAGTACACTGGGATCTGTTTATACATGGGTGGATGTCAGTGATATTTTAAAAAAACACAGATCAGAAGAAATCTATTATCACACAGATCATCACTGGACAACACTTGGCGCGTATTACGGTTATCAGGCTCTTTCAAAAAGCATGAAGCTTGATACATCCAAAACCTCTGACATGAAGCCTTATGCGGTGACCAATGCATTTAACGGAACACTGGCTTCGACGAGCGGATATGAAACGGGATATGAAGAACCGATATATATCTATGCACCCGACAATCTTAAGAATGCAACAGAGGCTGTAGTAAATAATGTAAATGAAAAAAAGAAGACGGCAACTCTTTATGATACTTCCAAGCTTAAAGGAAAAGACAAATATGCACTTTTTCTTGGCGGAAATTATCCGATCCTTGACATCAAGACGACGGCAGATTCGACAGACAGGCTTCTGATCATCAAGGATTCTTATGCCAATAGTCTGATTCCGTTCCTGATACCTTATTACAGGGAAATTGTGGTTGTCGATCCAAGGTATTATTATGATGATATTGAAAAGGTCATGAAGAAGGATAATATCACAAGTGTATTATTTTTATATAATGGAAATACTTTTGTAAAAGATAACAGTATCAGCGGGGTGTTACAGAATGATTAGGCTGAATAAATATTTAAGCGAAGCCGGTGTGTGCTCAAGAAGAGAGGCGGACCGGCTGATAGAATCTGGCGTTGTAACGGTGGATGGAAAAAATGCCGTACCCGGAATGAAGGTTGAAGACGGACAGGAAGTCTGTGTGGGGAAAAAACGGATAAAAAGCAAGACAAAAAAGACAGTCCTGGCGGTATATAAACCCGCTGGGATTGTTTGCACAGAAGATAAAAGGGAAAAGAAGAATATTATCAGATTCCTGAATTATCCGCTACGCGTGACCTATGCGGGAAGACTGGATAAAGATTCGGAAGGACTTCTGATCATGACCAATGATGGTGATCTGATCAATGGCATGATGCGTGCAAGATTCTCCCATGAGAAAGAATATAAGGTCACAGTTAATAAAGAAATCACACCGGAGTTCATAGAAAAAATGAGTCGCGGAGTACATATCAGAGACAGGGAGAAGAACCTGGATGCGGTGACCAGGCCGTGTAAAGTGAGAAAGAATGGAAAATACACATTTTCCATTATTCTGACGCAGGGCCTTAACAGACAGATCCGCAGGATGTGTGAGGCACTTGGCTATAAGGTGACAACACTGAAGAGAATCCGCATTATGAATGTAGAACTAGGTAATCTGAAACCGGGAGAGGTAAGAGGATTAACAGAACAGGAGTTAAAAGAATTATATGGGACAGTCAAAGAACGAGAGAATGAAAGAACTGGTCAGCCTTCTGAATAAAGCTTCCAGAGCATACTATCAGGAAGCACAGGAGATCATGAGTAATTATGAATATGACAGATTGTATGATGAACTTAAGGAGCTTGAGGATGAGCTTGGTATTACCTTGTCAAACAGTCCGACGGTAAATGTCGGATATGAAGTGGTAAGCGAACTGCCGAAAGAAAGACATGAAAGCCCGATGCTTTCTCTGGATAAGACGAAAGAAGTAGAAGAACTTAAGAACTTTGTGGGAGATCAGAAAGTTCTGATATCATGGAAGATGGATGGTCTGACGGTTGTACTGACTTATCGTGATGGAAAGCTTTATAAGGCGGTCACCAGAGGTAACGGAGAAGTCGGAGAAGTGATCACGAACAATGCGAAAGTATTCAAAAATGTGCCGGTCCAGATTGCATATCAGGGAGAACTGATCTTAAGAGGAGAAGCAGTCATAGGATATAAGGATTTTGAAAAAATCAATCAGGAGATTGAAGATGTAGATGCCAGGTACAAGAATCCAAGAAATTTGTGCAGCGGTTCTGTCAGACAGCTGAATAACCAGATCACGGCTAAACGTAATGTAATGTTCTATGCATTTACACTGGTGCAGGCAGACGGAGTTGATTTTCAGAATTCCAGAGCCTGTCAGATGGAATGGCTGAAGTCACAGGGATTTACAACAGTGGAGTATTATATGGTGACCAGAGATACTGTTGAGGACGAAGTTGCTAAATTTTCGTCTAAGATCAGTGAAAATGATTTCCCGTCGGACGGACTTGTATTAACATATGATGATATAGCGTATGGACGGTCGCTTGGAAGAACTGCAAAATTTCCGAGGGATTCTTTTGCGTTCAAATGGCAGGATGAGATCAGAGAGACAGTATTAAGAGAGATTGAGTGGAGTCCGTCGAGAACCGGACTGATCAATCCGGTTGCAATCTTTGATCCGGTAGAACTTGAGGGAACAACAGTAAGCCGTGCAAGTGTTCACAATATCAGTATTATGGAAGAACTGGAACTTGGGATCGGTGACAAGATTGAAGTATATAAGGCTAATATGATCATCCCGCAGATTGCAGAGAATCTGACAAGAAGCGGAGTAAAAGATATTCCGTGTAAATGTCCTGTCTGTCAGGGAGAGACAAAGATCCGGCAGGTCGGCAACGCAAAAGCATTGTACTGTATGAATCCGGAATGTCAGGCGAAGCACGTCAAATCATTTGCACTGTTTGTCAGCAGGGATGCACTTAATATAGAAGGATTATCAGAAGCAACACTGGAAAAATTCATTTCCAGAGGATATATTCACACATTTGCAGACATCTTCCATCTGGATCAATACAAAGAAAAAATTCAAAAGATGGAAGGATTCGGAGAAAAATCATATAAAAAACTGACAGAAAGTATAGAAAAGGCAAGAACGACGACCCTGCCGAGAGTCATTTATTCTCTGGGAATTGCAGGAATCGGACTTGCCAATGCAAAAGTTATTTGCAGAGAATTAAAATATGATGTAGAATCTCTTCTGAAGGTTTCGGAAGAAGAATTAAATGAGATTCAGGGAGTCGGAGAGGTTCTGGCAAAAGCGTTCGTCGGATATTTTGCAGATGCAAAACATGTGGAGAATTTCAGAAGGCTTTTAAATGAGCTGACCATTCCGGAAGAGACTGTAACAAAACAGCAGATTTTTGAAGGCGTTAATTTTGTAATTACCGGAAGCGTAAAGCATTTTGCCAATCGTGGAGAAGTAAAAGAGCTGATTGAAAGTCTGGGTGGAAAAGTGACTGGATCAGTCACATCAAAGACAAACTATCTGATCAATAATGATGTGACGAGTACGTCATCCAAGAATAAAAAAGCGAATGAGCTGGGAATACCGATTATTTCAGAAGAGACATTTCTGGAACTGGTAAATCAGGGGGAAGCATAAAAGCAGGATAAAAGTCAGAGTGAAATGCGTAAACTACGTTAAGAAGGAGAGAATAATGGCAAATCAGGATGATAACAACAATCAGGAAATTGAAAAAGTAGAAAAAGTAGAAGATGTAGAGGTTGAGACAACAAAGAATACATCTGATACAGATAATAAGAAACAAAATAATGACGATGGATATGAAAAAGTCTGCTTTATCTGCAGACGTCCAGAGAGCGTTGCAGGAAAAATGATTGAACTTCCGAATCATATCTGTGTCTGCAATGACTGTATGCAGAAAAGCTTTGATGCAATGTCAAATGGCCCGATTGATTACAGTCAGCTGATGAATATTCCGGGAGTACAGGTATTTAATATGGCTGATATGGAACAGAGTATTCCAAAGCAGCAGAAGATCAAAAAGAAAAAAGAGGGCGAAGAATATAAACCATTAGTAGATATCAAGAATCTTCCGGCACCACATAAGATCAAGGCAAAACTGGATGAGTATGTGGTAGGTCAGGAATATGCAAAGAAAGTTATGTCTGTAGCTGTTTATAATCATTATAAACGTGTGGCTACTGATTCTATGGATGATATTGAGATTGAAAAGTCCAATATGCTCATGATCGGACCTACAGGTTCCGGTAAGACGTATCTGGTAAAAACACTGGCAAAGATTCTGGATGTACCGCTTGCGATCACAGATGCGACTTCACTTACGGAAGCCGGATATATCGGAGATGATATTGAGAGTGTGGTTTCCAAACTGCTTGCAGCTGCAGATAATGATGTAGAGAAGGCAGAACAGGGAATCATCTTTATCGATGAGATCGATAAGATCGCAAAGAAGAAGAATTCAAGTCAGAGAGACGTAAGCGGTGAGTCGGTACAGCAGGGAATGTTAAAACTTCTTGAAGGAAGCGATGTAGAAGTACCTGTCGGCGCAACCAGTAAAAATGCCATGGTTCCGCTTACAACCGTGAATACAAGAAATATTCTCTTCATCTGCGGCGGAGCGTTCCCGGATCTTAACGGAATCATCAAAGAGCGTCTGACCAAACAGGCAGCAATTGGTTTTGGAGCAGACTTAAGAGACAAGTATAATAACGATAAAGAGATACTGAAGAAAGTAACAACAGAAGATTTACGTGCATTTGGAATGATTCCTGAGTTCTTAGGACGTCTGCCGATCGTGTTCACTTTACAGGGGATGAGTGAAGAGATGCTGGTAGAGATTTTAAAAGAACCTAAGAATGCAATATTAAAACAGTATCAGAAACTGCTGGCATTGGATGAGGTAAAACTGGAATTCAATGACGATGCCCTTCATGCAATTGCGAAGAAGGCATTGAAGAAAGATACCGGAGCAAGAGCACTTCGTGCGATCATTGAAGAATTCATGCTGGATATCATGTATGAAATCCCGAAGGATGACAATATCGGAGAGGTTATCATCACGAAGGAATATATCGAAGGAACCGGAGGACCGGTAATTATGTTGAGAGGTCAGGAAGTACCAAGACTTCAATAATACATTTTACATATAGACTATTATATAATTTTTTTACTTGGAGAAGAATGGAGGAAAGACAGCGATGGGGGAATTATCAGCTATTCCAATCTGGCTCTGCATACCCTTTGCAGGGCTGTTGCTTAGTATTGCGGTAATGCCGCTGTTCAAGCCGGACTGGTGGGAAAAACATCAGCCGCTGGCAGTTGCATTCTGGTCAATCTTGTTTATTATTCCTTTTACAGCGAAATATGGAATATTTACAATGAGTGAGACTGTTCTGGAATGTGTGGTAAATGATTATCTGACATTTATCGTTTTACTGTTTGGATTATTCTGTGTAGCAGGTAACATTACGATTGACGGTGAATTTGCCGGATCACCGAGGATTAATACGGCGTTGTTTGTTTTTGGTACACTGCTTTCCAGTGTGATCGGAACTACAGGATCAAGTATGCTTCTTGTACGTCCGTTTATTAAGATGAATTCATGGAGAAAGAGAAAGAGTCATATCATGATCTTCTTTATCTTCCTGATCTCTAATATGGGAGGATGTCTGACACCGATCGGAGATCCGCCACTTCTGATGGGATTCATGCGTGGGGTACCTTTTTTCTGGAGTATGAAGTTATTCCATATTCTGGTTTTTAATATGGTGATCCTTCTGGTGATATTCTATTTCCTGGACAGAAGAGCATACAGAAAAGATATTGCAGAAGGAAGAAAACCGGATATCAGAGAGCCGGGAACACATTTTAAAATTGTAGGACTTCATAATCTTATCTATGTAGCGATGATCGTCGGAGCCGTGATCTTAAGTGGAACACTTCCGGGAATGTCCGCATTCCAGAATGCAGACGGAACCGTAAAAGGACTTCATATCCTTGGAGAAGTTACACTTGGATTCCCGTCAATAATTGAGGTTGTGATCATCCTTCTGGCTGCATTCTTGTCGTTTAAGACGACGAACGAAGAAGTCCGTATCCGTAACCACTTTACCTGGGGTGCAATCCAGGAAGTTGCGGTTCTGTTTATCGGAATCTTTATTACTATGCAGCCGGCACTTATGATCCTGAAAGCGAATGGAGCGGAGCTTGGAATCAGCAAACCATTCCAGATGTTCTGGGCTACAGGAGCTCTGTCAAGTTTTCTTGATAATACGCCGACATATCTTGTGTTCCTTACAACAGCAGGAGCACTTGGATTCAAGGGCGGTGTGGCAACAACGCTTGGTGCTGTTCCGGTTAAGATGCTGGAGGCAATCTCGTGTGGTGCTGTATTCATGGGAGCAAATACATATATAGGAAATGCACCGAACTTTATGGTAAAATCTATGTCGGATGAAAACGGTGTGCGTATGCCGTCGTTCTTCGGATATATGGCATGGTCACTGACATTTTTGATACCGGTATTTATTATCGATATGTTGATATTCTTTTTATAGAAGGGGGTGCGGAAAATGCAGGAGAATAAGAATAAATATTATGACATTGCAGAACGGATCTATGATCTGGACGGAGAAGTATATGAATGTGTAGGATCTTCTCTGGGCCGTACCTTTACAGGAGATAAACGTACCTGTGTGAACAATCTGGTTATGCTGATGCGTACCAAGCCGCAGGGACATCTTCTTAGAAGTGAGCTGGCATTGATCAGTAACATGGCACGTACGATCCGAAAGGATGAAGACCGTTCCAGACTGATGAAAAAATACGATGAGATATTAAAGGAAATAGCAGAGCTTCCTGCAAGTTTCGGTAAGGTTGAAATTCTGGATGAAAACAGGGCGAAGTTGAATACAGCGAATCTGCGTCAGAAGTTTTCAAAAGACGATCATCTTATTATTTGTATCGGAAGAACGCAGGGAAGTGCCGGAAATGATATTGGATTTGCACTGGCAGATGCACTTAGAATCAACTACTATGATGCAGAAATCTTTAATGAAGTATTAAGAAGACTGGATGCGGAGAAGGATTCTGTGACAGATGTGGCGGATCTGGGAACGGATCTGATAGAGAACAAATATCAGGGATCCGGAAGGACGATCAAAGAGCGTCTGAAAGACTTTGACCGCTATCATGGATTGACAAGAGAAGACGCGATCTTCTTCAATCAGAGTGACCTGATCTGCAAAATGGCAAAAGAAGAAGATTTTATTGTAATGGGTAGATGTGCAGATGTGATACTTGCGAATAACCATATTCCACATATCAGTATTTTTATTACGGCACCGTTCGAACAGCGTGTGCGTCGTATTATGGAGGTCAATGATCTGGATCATAAGAAAGCGGTACGTCTGCTTAAAAAGCTGGATCGTCAACATGCAAGATATTACAATTATTATACCGGTCAGAAATGGGGAGATGCTATGAACTATGATATCTGTTTTAACAGTGCAAGTTATGGTATTGAAGAGTCGGTAGACATTATTGAACGTATGCTGAACCAGAATACGAATTCATAATAAAAGATTAATGAATGACAGGGAACCTTTCATATACATAAAACAAATGTATATGAAAGGTTTTTTTGATTTGGAAGAGAACTGTAAAGAAAAGATTATTTCCGAAGATTACTGGGATTTTATTATTCCATTATACAGAGATGAGGAACTTAAGGAAGTGAATCCGGAAAATGCGTGTATTCAGGAGATGGATTTTGGATATAAAAGTGTATCTGTAGACAGAAGGATTCTGCTTCCATTATCGTTCAGAGAATATTGGTACAGTACGATCCCAAAATGTTATACACTTCTGGATATGCAGCCGTTAGATGCAGCGGGAATTATTACATTGCAGAACTATCCGACACTTCAGCTGATGGGGGATGGGATCATGATCGGCTTTTTAGATACCGGGATAGATTATCAGAATCGTGTGTTTCGCAATCTGGACGGGACGACACGGATTGTGGGAATCTGGGATCAGACGATTCAGACGGGAAGAACACCACAGGGGCTTTATTATGGAACGGAATATACGGAAGAAATGATCAATGCAGCACTTAGATCGGAGGATCCGCTTCAGATAGTACCGAGTGTGGATACAGACGGACATGGAACATTTGTTGCAAGTGCGTCTGCAGGAGGAGCAGAAGTTGGAAAACAGTTTCTCGGGGCCGCACCGGAGGCTTCTATTGCAATGGTCAAATTAAAGCCGGCAAAAAATTATCTGAAAGAATTTTTCGCAATAGCACAGGATGCCGTATGTTATCAGGAAAATGATATTATGCTGGGACTCCGCTATCTGAATGACCTGGCAAGAAAACAGGGAATGCCGTTAGTGATCTGTGTAGCCCTCGGAACAAGCTTTGGAGGACATAACGGAGATTCTATTCTGGCAGATATATTGGACATTTATGCGACGGTAAGAAACAGGTGTGTTGTAGTCGGAACAGGCAATGAGGCGGCCAGAAGACATCACTATTTTAACCGTTTTACGGATGCACAGGATACAAGGACAGCAGAAATCCGGGTAGGAGAAGGGACACAGTCTTTTGCCGTTGAATTATGGAGTACACTTCCGAATATCGTAATGGTGTCGGTTACTTCGCCGTCTGGAGAGCGTACGGGGATGATTCCGATACGTCTGGGGTATCTGTTTGATTTTTCATTTACATTTGAACGGACAACGATTACTGTGGAATACAGATTATTACAGAGGAATAATGATGCACAGCTGGTATTTATAAGGTTTCAGAATGCGGTTCCCGGAATATGGAAAATAGATATAAAGCCGGCGATGCAGACAACCGGAGATTTTCACATATGGCTTCCGATGGAAGAATTCCTGGAGGGAGAGGTATATTTTCTGGAATCAAATCCCGACACTACATTTACAGAGCCTTCAGGAGGAAGAAATACAATGACTGTGGCTTTTTATAACAGCAGGGAGAATGGAGTTGATATTAATTCGGGCAGGGGGTATACTAGAGATGAAAAAATAAAACCGGATTATGCTGCGCCGGGAGAAGCGGTCACAGGAGCAGTACCTGGCGGGGAATTTAAGAATCGGACCGGTTCGAGCGCCGCAACAGCGATTGCAGCAGGCGGATGTGCCCTGATCATGGAATGGATCAGTGAGCAGCCGGGGGCAAGAGGAGTGTCGTCCAGTCAGGTCAGAAATATTATCGTGATGGGAACACAAAAGCTTCCGGGAATAGAATATCCGAATACACAATGGGGATATGGGACGATGAATTTGTACCGATCATTGGATATTTTAAGACAGCTGTAAAGAAGAACGAGATAAGGAGAGGATACTAATGGCAGATTTTTTTGAAGAATTCGGCAGAATGGTTTCAGATGTTGCTAGTGACATCACAAAGAAGACAGGAGATACTCTGGAAATCCAGAAGATTAAAAGCAATGTTCGTTCGTTAAAGAGAGCGAATGAAAGAGATCTTGCAGATATCGGACGTATGGTATATGAAAAATTCCAGAGTGGAGAAGTGTCAGACATGGATTATGTAACGCTCTGCGAAGAGATAGAAAAACGTGACGAAGAGATAGAAAGACAGGAAGAAGAGATCGTAAAGATCCAGGGAGAAGTATAAATGCGTACACGCATACCCGGTGCGGTCGGAACACTGTTCGCTCTTGATATGGCTGTAAAACAGTACATAGAAGAGAATGTAAACGAGACGGAAGAAAAAAGTCTCTGTGGGACAGGGATTCTGATCAGAAAAGTATATAATAAAGGATTTGCATTTAACTCTATGGATTCCGAACCGGAAAAAGTAAAGAAAGCGTCGGTGATGACGACAGCAGCGATCGGACTTCTGACAATTATAGAAGCTTTTAGGAAAGGGCATATGCTTAGTAAGATAGCCCTGACATTCTTAAGCGCAGGAGCTTTAAGCAATACTTATGACCGTGTTGTCAGAGGAAAGGTAGTGGATTATATCGGTATTAAATCCAGTCACAAAATACTGGGCAATATAACCGCCAATCTGGCAGATATCTATATTTTGCTCGGTTCTGTATTTGCATTTTTGAAAAAGAAAATAGATTAGGGCACAGGGAACAATCTGGAAAAATAACGAACCCTGTCATCTTTCAGGTGTCTTCACATAAAGTTAGTGAAGACACCCAGAAGATGACAGGGTTCGTTGTTTGTCGCCATGCGGTTCGAAAGAAGCCGCCAGATAAATCTAAAATAGAGCATGAAAAAAGCGGGTGATGGGAATCGAACCCACGTATCCAGCTTGGAAGGCTGGTGTTCTACCATTGAACTACACCCGCATAAGTCGGGGTGACAGGATTCGAACCTGCGACCTCCTGGTCCCAAACCAGGCGCTCTAGCCAAGCTGAGCCACACCCCGTTATTTGACGTGTCCTTAAGACAAGTAGTATGATATCACGATAAAATGCAAAAAGCAAGTAAAAAATGAAAAAAATTGAAAAAAGTCATAATTATATAAAAAAACGACACAAATACGAAAAGTCAGAATCAATATTAAGGAAATGATAAGTTGTATCCGCTGGAATGCTGTTGTATAATTAAGAACGATGTCGAGAAAATAGATTATTATTAAGAGGACTGAATTGACAGATGAAGGAGACTAATAACGTAGAACAACGACCAAGAACTTCTCTTTCAAAAGGTGCAAGAAGAAATCAGATATTAAGGCGTATAACAGTAGTCGGTGTGATAGCAGCAGTAATAACTGCTGCTTTTGCTGGCTATTGTCTGCACCGTGAACGTGTAGAAGAAAAACAGAAAGCAGAAGAGCTCAGAAAAGAAAAGCAGGATAAAAAAGAGGCGGCAAAAGTAAAGTCAAAGCCGGAAACTGCCGAACAGAAATTGGAACGTATACGAAAGCAGGCAACGGAACACGGATATCCGAAAAATGTGATCGAACTGTTGGATAAAAATGTGGAAACAGTAGATTTTGTGGCCGATTATGAAAAGAAAAAAGATAAGCCGTATGCAGATACGATAGGAAAAGATCTTTCGCAGGGAGGGATACCGGAACTCCTGCAGTGGGATGAACGATGGGGGTATGCTCCATACGGAACCAGTATAGTAGCGGCAAGTGGATGCGGACCGACCTGTATGGCGATGGTAGCAGCCGGACTGAATCAGGATGCGTCGATCACTCCGGCAAAGGTAGCTGCTTACGGAACGGAACATGGCTATGTGGACGAAGAGAATAACACGTACTGGAGATTCATGGATGAAGCCGGAGCAAACTGGAATCTTAACAGTACTGCGGGTCTTTTGTCAGAAGAGCAGGTAGCTTTAGAACTTTCGCAGGGACATCCGATCATATGCAGTGTCGGTCCGGGAGATTTTACCAAGATTGGACATTTTATCGTACTGACAGGTTATGAGAATGGCAATGTGAAAGTGAATGATCCGTTCAGCATAAAGAATTCAAAAGCAACATGGGTATTTGCCAATATCAAAGACCAGATAAAAGCGATGTGGGTATTTTCAAAAAAATAGCGATCAGACGGCAGGCACCGGTGGAAGATCGTTTTCAGGAAACAGGAGAGAAAGATATGAGATATGATTTTACAAAGATTATAGACAGGCATGGAAAAGATGCGATTGCAGTAGACGGACTTGGAAAGAATCCGGGATTTGCACCGGAACCGCCAAAAGACGGATTTGATGTGATCCCGATGTGGGTAGCAGACATGAACTTTGAAACTGTCCCAACGATTCCAAAAGCGATCATGGACAGGGCAGCACATCCGGCATATGGATATTTCAGTCCGGTGGAAGAGTATTATGATTCGATTATACGCTGGCATAAGATCCGCAATAATGTAGAAGGACTGATGCCGGAATATATCGGATATGAGAACGGAGTATTAGGCGGAGTAATCTCTGCTCTGACTGCTTTTGCCGCACCGGGAGATGCCGTACTTCTTCACAGCCCGACTTACATCGGATTTACCAAATGCATCACAGAGAATGGATACAAGATTGTACACAGTCCGCTCAAAAAAGACGAAAAAGGAATCTGGCGGATGGATTATGAAGACATGGATGCCAAGTTAAAGGCAAATAACATCCATGTAGCAATCTTCTGTAGTCCGCATAATCCGACCGGACGTGTATGGGAGCGCCGGGAGATTGAAGAGGCGATGGAAGTATATAAGAACAATGAATGTGTAGTGATCGCAGATGAGATCTGGTCAGATCTGATCTTAAAAGGCAGCCAGCACATTCCGACACAGTCGATCAGTCCGGATGCAAGAAACCGTACGATTGCATTGTATGCACCGAGTAAGACATTTAACCTGGCAGGTCTGGTAGGAAGTTATCATATAATCTTCAACAAAATGCTGCGTGACCGGGTGGAGGCAAAATCAAGAAAATCACATTATAATACAATGAATGTATTATCTATGCATGCGCTGATCGGGGCTTACGAGGCAGAAGGATATACCTGGGTCAATGAGCTTTGCCAGGTATTATCTGAAAATGTTGATTATGCAGTGAATCATATCCGTGACTACTACAGAGGAATTGAAGTAAGTAAGCCGCAGGGAACTTATATGTTGTTCCTGGACTGCGAAGACTGGTGTGAGGAAAATTATAAGTCACTGGATGAGCTGTTAAAAGCAGGATGGGACGTAGGCGTTGCATGGCAGGACGGAAGACCGTTCCATCAGAAATATGGAATCCGTATGAATCTTGCATTACCGCTTGGCAGAGTAAAAGAAGCATTTGAGCGTCTGGATGAGTACGTATTTCATGTGTAGATATCTGGAAAATATACAGAAATAAAAAGTATAATGCTGTAGATTTCAAAGGAAAATACAGCATTTATTAAGAATGAGAGAAGTGAGAAAATTTGGATAATATAATTGTATCGTTTAATGTAATTGCACCGGTATTCTTTCTTATGGTATTAGGATATTTTCTGGTCAATTATACATCTCTGGCGGATGGAAAGCTTACAAAACAGGCAAATGCCATTGTGTTTAAGATATTTTTACCATGTATGTTATTCTACAATGTCTACCAGAGTGATATCGGTTCTGAGATACATAGCAGGATCAGGCTGTGCATCTGGGCAGCAGGAGGACTGCTGATACTGTTTGTATTGTTGTGCCTGATCGTTCCAAGGATCGTAACACAGGAAAATCAGCAGGGTGTAGTTATCCAGGGGATTTTCCGGAGCAATTATGTGATCTTCGGAGTTGCAGTCGTACAGAATATGTATGGACCGAAAAGTACGACGACAGCGGCGATTTTAAGTGCCATCCTGGTACCGATGTATAATTTCCTTGCAGTAGTCGCGCTGTCGATCTTCGGTGAAAAAAGGGAAAATGACTGGAAAAAGATCATTCTGGATATTATAAAGAATCCACTGATCATATCTTCGGTATTGGGGATTATATTTTCACTTCTTGGGATCAGACTTCCGACAGCTGTTGATACAACGGTTCAGGATCTGGCCAAATTATCAACACCGATTGCGTTTATGATTCTGGGTGGTGATCTGGACTTTTCAAAAGTGAAAGGAAACTTAAAAACAGCATTTGTGGTATTGACGATCAAGCTGGTAATCTTGCCGCTTATCATGATTCCGATGGTGGTTATGATGGGTTACCGGGATGCGGACCTGTTGTCCGGGGTGCTGGCATATCAGACGCCGGTTGCAGTATCCAGCTATATCATGGCGCAGCAGGCGGGAGCGGATGGACAGCTTGCCGGGCAGCTGGTTGTGTTCTCATCGGTGCTTTCGATATTTACGTTGTTTGTGACGATATTCATATTGCGGACGATGGGGCTCCTTGCGGTTTAGTACCATAAAAGTAATCACTCTCTTTCAAAAAAATCTTCCTAAAAAGTTGATTTACCAGGTTAATAGGAATAGAATTATGAAATGAGTATTTCTAAAGACAAGGACGTTACAACATGGAGAGAGATTTAACAACAGGAAGTGTATTTAAGACAGTCATTTATTTTTCACTGCCATATCTGTTATCGTACTTTTTACAGACGTTATATGGTATGGCAGATTTATTTATTGTCGGTCAGTTTGGCGGGGTCAGCAGTACGACGGCGGTATCGATCGGAAGCCAGATCATGCATATGCTGACAGTTATGATCGTAGGGCTTGCGATGGGAGCGACGGTTATGATCGGGCGCTGCATCGGTGCAAAAGATTATAAGAAAGCATCGGAGACAATTGGAAACACGGCAACGATGTTCATGGGAATTGCGATCATACTTATGATCGTATTACTGGCGGCAGTCAGACCGATCGTCAGTGTGATGTCGACACCGGCCGAGGCAGTAGAAGGAACGATCCGTTATCTGACAATCTGCTTTATCGGGATTCCTTTTATTACAGCTTATAATATTATCAGTGCAATCTTCCGTGGAATCGGTGATTCCAAAAGTCCGATGTACTTTATTGCAGTAGCATGCGCAGCGAATATCGGTCTGGATTATCTGTTCATCGGAGTCATGGGACTGGATGCGGCCGGAGCAGCACTTGGAACGACCATCGCACAGGCAGTCAGTGTCATTGTTTCACTTACCGTGGTCATAAAAAAGGGCACAGGGATCAAATTAAGAAAATCGGATCTTCGTCCGAAGAGACATACGATGAAAAACATATTGAAAGTCGGTGTGCCGGTTGCACTGCAGGATGGATTTATCCAGATATCGTTTATTGCAATCACAATATTTGCCAACCAGCGTGGATTAAATGATGCGGCGGCGGTAGGTATTGTGGAAAAGATCATAGGGATCCTGTTCTTGGTACCGTCTTCTATGTTGTCAACGATATCGGCACTGGCATCGCAGAATATTGGTGCAGGCAAGCATGACCGTGCACGCCTGACATTGCGGTATGTATTATGTATGACAGTAGGATATGGATTAGTTGCGGCAACGATTGTGCAGTTTGTATCTGTTCCGTTTGTTGGACTATTCACGAATGACGGGGCAGTACAGATACTTGGAGGACAGTATTTACGAAGTTATGCATGGGACTGTGTATTTGCAGGAGTGCATTTCTGTTTAAGTGGATATTTTTATGCATATGGCTTGTCTATCGTATCATTTATCCACAATTCCATATCTATCGTATGTGCCAGAATTCCACTGTCTTATTATGCGGCAACGCATTTTCCGGATACATTATTTCCGATGGGGTGTGCGTCACCGGCAGGATCGATAGTGTCTATTGTCATCTGTGTCGGGGTGTTTGTATGGATGAATAAACACACGGAAAAATATATGGAAAGAACGTAGTGATTGGAGAGAAAATATATGACGATCGGAATTATAGAAGACGACACATTATTACATCAGGCACTCAAAACAGCACTGCAAAACGCAGGCTATCAGACCGTATCCGCATACACAAAACAAGAGGCTCTTACTACAATTACAGGCAGTGAGAGCCTTCTTCTCATTGACATCGGACTTCCGGACGGCAATGGACTTGCATGTTACAAAAAGATTCGGGAAAACACAGAGATACCGGCCATTTTTCTGACGGCAAGAGACGAAGAAACGGATATGTTGACAGCATTTGACACAGGAGCAGACGATTATGTGGTAAAACCATTTTCCATGAAAGTGCTTCTAAAGCGTATAGAGGCAGTGATCGGACGGAACAACAGAGAAAAACAACTGGCATGCGGAGAAATAATATTATTTCCTGATAAGAAGCAAGTATACAAGAACGAAAAGGAAATTATCCTTACAGCCAGAGAATATCAGTTACTGGAATATTTGATGTACAATCAGGGAAATGTACTGACGAAAGAAAATATCCTGGAATATGTATGGGGACTGGATGGCCAGTTTGTAGTGGATAATACCGTCAGTGTTACGATCAACCGGCTGCGGAAAAAGATAGAAACAGATGCAGGATCACCGATATATCTGAAAAATGTATTTGGATTGGGATACAAGCTGGAGTGCGTCTGAAAAAGTAATGGCAGATACAAAAAGGAAGAGAAAAGAATGAATATCATAATAATCGTAGTGGCAGTAACGGCAGGAGTAATTCTGGGTGGAACTGCCATATATGTTTATCAGGGAAAATGCAGACAGAAAGAACTTAAGTTATTGGCAGAATGTATGGAAAAGATATTGCGAGAGGAAAAGATCCGGGAAACAAAAGCAGGAGAAGAGACATTATATGCAAGACTGGAATCCAGACTGGTAAGGATCCAGGAAATGTTAAATGGACGGACAGAAGCTGCGGAGAAGAGTAAAGATGAGATCCAGAAGCTGATTTCAGAGATTGCACACCAGATGCGGACACCCCTTGCCAATATCAGGACATATCAGGAATTATTAGAGGAAGAATGGAGTAAAACCAGGACAAAGACGGATGAAAATGTGGATAACTATCTAAATGCAATGAGATCCGGAGAACAACAACTGGAATTCCTGACAGAAGGATTCGTGAAGATGTCCAGACTTGAGCAGAACATGATTCAGGTACGAAAAGAAGAGACAGATCTGTTAAAGACCGTGAGAAACTGTCTTGGAAGAATTCAAAAGCGGGCAGAAGAAAAACAGATTGCATTTAGGATAGAGCTGCCGCAAGAAGTCAACTGTCCGCATGATGCCAACTGGATTGGGGAAGCAATCGATAATGTTCTGGATAATGCCGTGAAATACAGCCGGCCTGGCGGAATCATAGAAATGAGAATCCAGAAGAATGAAATGCATGCAAAGATTACTGTAAAAGATAATGGGCTTGGAATTGAAAAGGGAGAAGAGCATAAGATTTTCCAGAGATTCTACAGAGGAAAGAACGTGACCACACAGAAAGGTTATGGAATCGGACTTTATCTGGCGAGAAAAATTATCGGCCTTCATGGCGGATTTATGATTGCAAAAAACAGATATTCGGAAAAAGGTCTGATGATCGAGATAAATCTTCCAGTCTGTTAGAAGTTTGTTAGATTTGTCCTGTATGCTGTATGAGACAAGTGAAAGTTCCGATACGAAACGGACACAATTATAAGCAAGGAGAAAAAATCTTATGGAAATGATAAAAGCAGCAGGATTAAAGAAATATTATGTGACAGATAATTACGAAGTCCATGCGCTGGACGGAGTGAGTCTGTCCGTAGAAGAAGGGGAATTCCTGGCAATCATCGGTACATCAGGAAGCGGGAAGACGACATTACTTCAGATCCTGGGCGGCCTGGATGAACCCACTGCAGGTGGCGTCTGGATACGCGGCAACAGTCTGAAAGATATGACGGAAGATGAACGCACGATATTCAGGAGAAGGAATATCGGATTCGTATTTCAACAGTATAATCTGATCCCTGTTATCAATGTATATGAGAATATCGTACTTCCGCTCAGACTGGACGGTGCAGAGATTGATGAAAAATTGCTGGAAGATATTGTTAGAACGTTAAAGATTGGAGAAAAGTTAGAGAATCTCCCGGAAGAACTGTCCGGCGGACAACAACAACGAGTGGCAATTGCAAGGGCGTTAATGGTAAAGCCGGCAGTACTTTTGTGTGACGAGCCAACAGGAAATCTGGACTCTGTCACAAGTATGGAAGTAATTTCATTGTTGAAGACTTGTGCAGCAAGATTCCACCAGACGGTGATTGTTGTGACCCATCAGGAAGCGATCGCACAGATGGCAGACCGTATCCTGCGCGTAGAAGACGGGAAATTATACAATGCGGAGGTGTAATGAAATGAATGGATTTACACCGAACAATAATACGAACGTGATCCGGCTGCTTTCGGAAGCTATCAGAAAATGTAATAAAAGCAGAAACCGGATTCTTATGGGAGCAGTCGTTTTATGTATTCTTACACTGACATTTGTCTTTGGAACGGCTTACGGAAAAATAAATGCAGAATATACGAAAAATATTCGGATGGATGGAACAACGGCATCCACTTACATAGAAGAGGGAACAAAGCAGCAATATGAAAAAGCACGTTCCTTAGGATATGTAAGAGAAACCGGAAGAAGAATGAAAATGGGTGAAGCCACAGAATCCGGAAAGAAAGAATCTATCTGTTCCATACAAGTGCTGGATCAGACTGCATGGGAAAAGATGATGAAGCCCGCCTATACCGGTGTCCATGGAACCTATCCCAAAAAGCAGCAGGAAATCATGCTTCCGGTAAAGACATTAAAAAAGCTTGGAATTGATAATCCGAAAAGAGGGATGAAGATAGCACTTGATATATCGATCAGCTTTTTTCAGACAGAAAAAGAAGAGTTCAAATTATCAGGCTGGTACAGTGCTTATACAGAAGATAATGGAAGAAGCAAAGCAATCGGATATGTGTCAGAAAAGAAACTGAAGGACTGGGGTTATGATATTAAAGATGGTTCGGATATTCTGATCTGTCCGTCGAATGACATGGACTGGAAAGATACAGAAGAAAAATTATATGAAGATGTACCGATGAAAGACAATTCCCAACAGATCATTGCGACAGATACAGCGAAGAACCGGGCTGTAAAAGAGGTGACAGGAAGTTACGGGATGGCAGCAGTGGAGGCAGTTGTGATTATCTGCGGAATGTTTTTGCTTGTCTACAATGTGATGCAGATCTCCATGGCAGGCGATATCCGTCAGATGGCGCTGCTCCATACGATCGGTACAACGAAAAAGCAGCTCCGTAAGATCTATATCCGGCAGATCATGCGGACGATAGTGCCGGGAGGTATTGCAGGTATAGGTTTGTCGGTTGTGTTATTGCGATATCTGATACCGCAACTATTGGGCAGACAGTATCTGAATGGATATGGAGGCGCAGAAGAACTGCAGATCTTTCGGGTGGAAATCTTGTTGTTAGCGGTAGTCTTCACGTTGTTGGTAATCTTGGGTGCATCGGAACAGGTGATCTGGCAGACTGTAAACAGAACCTGTATAGAGGGAATGCATTACACGGAGCAGAAGGGAAGCAAGAAACAACAGCATGGAAAAGCAGGTCATGCAGATAAAGGAGCAGTCTTAAACAAGAAAAAAAGAAGCGAAACACAGGAACTGTGCTTTATGGCGTGGAAAAACGTCACAAGATACCGGCAGAGATTTGTCATCACAGTCATTTCAATGTTCCTTGGAATAGAAATGTTCCTGATCGTTATGGTGATCACAACTGGAAGTGATTATGCGAATATCATTAATCAGAGACCGGATTTCCTGATCGCAGGGGAATTCAGTGAGTCTGCACAAAAAGATGGAAGCGGGACAGAATATCAGACACAGTCGCCGGATCAAGATCCACTGAGATCAGAAGGAGATATTTTCGAATTATTATATGACAATGACTACGATGAGTTTTCACCGATATCAAAAAAAGTGCGGAAACAATTATGGAATCTTGACGGTGTGAAGAAGAAGGAATCCTACATAACCGAAGGAGCATACGTGCTTTCCGTCATATCCAGAGATGGAATACGCCCGCTGGAAGAGGATACTTATCTGGGAAACAATGTAGAATATGCGGAAGAAATCAGTATTGATTATGCTTCCGGGGCAAAGATGATCAAAGGCCTGGATGCTGATACCGTTCAGATTGTCAGCGAAAATGAGATAAAAGCATTAGAAACATATGTAGAGGAAAACAAGCTGAAAGTCGATATGGACAGTCTGAAAAACGGAACAGGGGTAATGATCATCCATGATCATAAGCTGTCACAAAAGCAGGAAAAACAGGCAGAAAAAGCAGTGGGAGAAACGGTATGTTTATCTCCGTTAAAGAACAAAGAAGCATGCATCCGGTGGAATTCCATGACGGACAAAGAAAGGGATAAGGAAGATGAGAAAATAAAGGCAGAAACGCCGTCTACAGAATATATGTTAAGCGGCTATCTGGATAATCAGGCAGATGGCTTCCCGGAGATCCACCAGACCTGGCATGGTGCAGAAGGAGATATCTATTATCTGGTCAGTGAAAAAGGATTTAACCGTTTATCTACGAAGAGAAAGACATTTTGCATGGAATTAAACGTAGAGAAAAAGAAAGAAAAAAAGATTATGCATGAAATCCAGAAGATTCTTTCGGCAGAAAACCAGCGGCGGAAAAACAATACACAGACAAGCCCGGACGGCGAAGGAGAAGCAGGCATTTTCTACATTGCAAGATCAGATCTTATGCAGAAAAATGCAGACTACATCCATGGAAACAGAATTATGTTCGGAAGTATCAGTGTAATATTATTGTGTGTCGGACTGGTTAATTATTTTAATATTATGTTTACAGGAATTGTGGGCAGGAAAAAAGAACTGGAGATTATGAGAAAGATTGGAATGACACGCCGGCAGGAAAGAAAGCTGTTATTGCTGGAAGGCAGCTATTATGTACTGCTTATCGCAGGCCTTGTAGCGTCAGTTGGATCAATCATACTAAAAGGAATCAACGTTTATATGAGAAAACAGCTTTCTTATTTTACCTTTCATTATCCGGTAGGAGCGATTGCAGGAAGTATTGTAATTATGGAAATAGTGTGCGTTATAATTTGTAACTTACTTATATTGAAAAAAATGAAAAAGTAGGTTAAATAAATAATTTCACCAACCGCGTTTTATCCAGCACAAAAATCGATACATCCATAAAAAGATGCGCCAGTAGCGTACTAAGGATCACACCGTTGGAAGTCAACAGGAATCCACAGTGGAATCCATACCAGCATACGATGGCGGAATAACTTCCCATCAGTACCAGAAGCGGCAGATTTCTTGCGACACCCTGCAGTGTTTCTTTGATATCTTCCAGTGTAGAATCAAAGTACAGGAAACGGCCGACTGCCAGTGTGATAAAATACATGATCAGTGAATCATAGTTCGAATCATGGTAGATGAACTTGATATATAATAAGATCAGAATAATATAAAAGGCAGAGATCAGCCGCACGGACGCCTTTTGTCTGGTCGGAATTGCAGTTAACGGAACGAACAGGATATCGAACCAGTTTGTCATAAATACAGAAAATACCAGAAATAAAAGTAAGATAATGTTCTGGTATTTCTGCCAGTAAAAGGCAGCCTGTGGGATCCGCTCATCGATAATATAATAAAGAGACAGGAACAACAGTACCGAAGTACTGGAAAATACCATCTCATAAAAGCTTTCAATAAGCGAGATTTCTTTTACTTTGTGGATATGGTTCAGTTTCCGGATCTGTTTTGGCGTCAGATCCTGTGTATTAAGTTTATAGTGTTTCTTAAGCTTTGCTGCCAGAATAACGATCGCAAGCACTGCGATCAGGCAGAGCAGGGAGACAAGCATGAAGCCTCCGGCATTCTTAAAGTTAAAATAATGAATCAGATAATATTGGAACATATCATATACCTTCTTTGATGTAATATTTTTTCGGTTACATATTGTAGCACTTTGAAAAAATATTGCAAATAGGAGAATTGCCAGTGGCATGTCCTGTAGATGTGAAATTGAGTTAAGTGTCAAAAAAATTAAAAAAAGTGCTTGCATTTTAGAAAACATCATGCTATTATAAATGAGCATTGTTGATGCGGGTGTAGTTCAATGGTAGAACACCAGCCTTCCAAGCTGGATACGTGGGTTCGATTCCCATCACCCGCTTTTTTGTTGCCCTGATTTTGGAGGGCAGAATCAAAGTTGTACAGAAATAGCGCGAAGCATTTTCCATAGATTCGGTTTTGATAAACCGGATAAGGAAAGTGCTTTTTTTCAATTATTTTTGTACTATTTTTTCGTCCTGTTAACGTTGTTTCTTATATGGAGTTGTGCTATACTTTAAGAAATATTTTTGGGGTTACACTGAGCAGTAACACATTTTGGGGAAATTACAGAGGAAGAGGTAGAAAGATGAATTTTTTGGAAGAAAGAATTGTAAAAGACGGTATTGTAAAAGAGGGCAATGTTCTCAAGGTTGACAGTTTCCTGAATCATCAGATGGACATTAAACTTTTGAATCAGATGGGTGCAGAATTCAAGAAGAGATTTGCTGACAAGAACATCAATAAGATTCTTACTATAGAAGCTTCCGGTATAGGAATCGCCTGTATCGTAGCAGAACACTTTGATGTACCGGTCGTATTTGCAAAGAAGTCCCAGAGCATCAATTTAGACGGCGAGATGTATGTAGCAGAGGTTGAATCTTTCACACATAAGTGTAAGAATAATGTGATTGTTTCACAGAAGTTCCTTTCAGAGGATGATCATGTACTTATTATTGATGATTTTCTTGCGAACGGATGTGCACTGCAGGGACTGATTCAGATTGTTCAGTCTTCAGGAGCTACAGTAGAAGGTATCGGAATTGCAATTGAGAAAGGATTCCAGTCAGGCGGAAGAATCATCCGTAATCTTGGATTCCAGCTGGAGTCACTGGCAATTGTGGACGGAATGGACGCTTCTACGGGTCAGATTTTCTTCAGAGAGCAGAATGCAGAGAACTAAAAGACCAATATTTTTAAAAAAGCTATAGTAAGCTTAAGAAAATCTTTTGAAACATATAAAAGCCTCCTTTAGATTTACAGAGTATTCTGTAGATATATAAAGGAGGTTATTTTTTTAGGAGGAAACAAAATGGAGATCAATCACGTATTAATTGTAGAGGATGATAAAGAGATTAGAGAAGGTGTACAGATTTATCTGCAGAGCCAGGGGTACAAGGTATTTCAGGCAGCGGACGGAATCGAAGGGCTGGAAGTTCTTGAGAGAGAAGAGATCCATTTGGCAATCATTGATATTATGATGCCACGTATGGATGGAATCCGTATGACAATGAAATTGCGCGAAAAATATGATTTTCCTGTAATCATGTTGTCCGCAAAATCAGAAGAGGTTGATAAGATCACCGGACTTAATATCGGAGCGGATGATTATGTGACAAAGCCGTTTACACCGATGGAACTGATGGCCCGTGTGAATTCTCAGCTGAGACGTTACCGGAGATTTCTGGAGAAGCTCGTACCACAGGAGAATGTACATGTGATCGGAGGACTTGAGATCAACGAGGATACGGTAGAAGTTACAATGGATGGCAATCCGGTGAAATTAACTCCAATCGAGTACAAGATTCTGCTTCTTTTGGCAAAGAATCCGGGAAGAGTCTTTTCATCCGAAGAGATTTACGAAAGAGTATGGCAGGAAAAGGCAATTAATACAGATACGATCATGGTACACGTAAGAAATATTCGGGAGAAGATTGAAATCGATCCGAAGAAACCAAAATATTTAAAGGTGGTGTGGGGAGTTGGATACAAACTTGAAAAGCAACCGTAAGATAAGAACAATTATAACGATAGTAATTCTTAGCTTATTCGCAGCAGGTGTTGTGGAAAGTTATTATGTGGTAAGAAAAGATATCGCATCAACATTTACAGTAGAAGATGATGTTGAAGAGTGTATTGAGCGAATGGACTATTCCCTTGCGACAGGAAATCGCCTTCTCTATAGCGAGGTCACAGATGCGATGGATGCATCGGAACAGATGGAATTAATGTCAGACAGTGCATTCTCTCTTTTTAAAAAATATATGGATTATCAGATCTTTGACAAAGAAGGGAATCCCTTGCTTGCAGGAAATGACGACCAGACAAACGAGGCTTTGAAGTCAGATAATTCTTATGTTCTCAAAATCGAATATAAGTATGGCACATCCGGAACAATGTCAAATGTAACAGTTAGCGGTACGAAACTGTCACCGGAAGAAGCGTACGATGTGGAGAAAGATCTGTCTTATTATTGTATGGATGCAGATCTTGAGGATCAGATTGACGATGAAGAGCAGACAAACGGAATCAGTATCGTTTATGGGATGACAGATGCAAATTATGATGAATTCATTTCTGCAAATCAGGAGGAAGACGAGTATGTGGATTATAATTATTCCATGTTCTGGAGTTCCGCTGCACTCTTCTTTTTAGGAGCTCTGCTTGCAGCATTACTTCTTCCATGTATTCCAAAAGTTGGAAGATACGAAGGAAAATTATTCCGTATGCCATTCGAACTTGCAGTGATTCTGGGGATTTCTGCATTGGGTATAGGCTATGATGCATTTGCAGGTTTAGTATACTGGTCTTTTGAGAACTATCACCCGTCAGGAAATATTATGTGGAATACAATCAGTATGCTGGGAATCAACTGGTGTATCTGGTTCTGCCTACTGGGAGTTTTCTTCTGTGTGGCAGAGAGTCTTCGACTTATATTTACAGAGGGAAGAAATTACTGGGAAGAACACACAATAGTAGGAATGCTGATCCGTTGGGGAAAGGAAAATCGTGGAGAAGTACATGAAAAGAGACATTTATTGAAGAAAGCATGGAAAGATATGAAAGCATTTTTGCATCATCAATATGAAGCAATTCTTCAGATGGATCTGCGGGATAAAGGAAATAAAGGAATCCTCAGAATCGTGATCTTGAACTTTCTTCTGCTCTTAGTAGTGAAATTATTTTCTTACAGCATAGGACTGATACCATTAATTGTTTATTCTATCATTTTATTCTTTGTAATGAAGAAAGTGCTAAATGGAATCAAGAAGAAATATCAGCTTCTGCTTAAATCAACAAATCAGCTTGCAGAAGGACAGCTAGATCTTCCAATCGAAGGTGATGTCGGAATCTTCCGTCCGATTCAGGATGAATTAAAGAAGATTCAGAGCGGATTCAAGAAGGCGGTGGATGAAGAAGTGAAAAATGAGCGTATGAAGACAGAGCTTGTGACAAATGTCTCTCATGATCTCCGTACTCCGCTGACCGCGATCATCACTTACATTGACCTTTTAAAGAATGAAAAAGACGAAGAAAAGAGAAAAGAATATACAGAAGTACTTGAGAGAAAATCTCTTCGTCTGAAAGCTCTGATCGAGGATCTCTTTGAGATGAGTAAGGCAGCAAGTAAGACTATCCAGATGAATTACATGAAAGTGGATCTCGTAGGACTGATCCGTCAGGCGGAGCTTGAGAATGAGGAAAAGATTAGAGAAGCACATCTGGAATTCCGTTGGAAACTTCCGGAGGACAAAGTAGTTCTCTGGCTGGATAGTGAAAAAACATATCGAATTTTTGAGAACTTGATTGTTAATATTACAAAATACGCAATGCCGCATACGAGAGTTTATATAGAAATGAATGAGCGGCCGGATGACGTGCAGATTTTTATGAAAAATGTTTCCGCAGGGGAATTGAATTTCAATACAGAGGAGATCACGGACCGTTTTGTAAGAGGAGATTCTTCAAGAAATACTGAAGGCTCTGGACTTGGCCTGGCAATTGCCAAGAGCTTTGCACAGCTGCAGCATGGTAATTTAAAAATTACAACAGAAGCAGACCTGTTCAAGGTGGAGATCATACTTCCTAAATTGGAGATGAGCGAGAAAAAAGAAGATTAGGGACTGGAAAAGGTTGTAAAAGAATAGTATTCTTAGAATAGATGGAACTTTACAGAATATGTTAGGAAGAATGATTTAGGAGGAATAAACCATGAGATATGAAATCAAAGGTGACACCCTTCCGGTAGTGGTCTGCTATCTGGAGAATGGAGAAAGAATGATTACAGAACGCGGTTCTATGAGTTGGATGTCTCCGAATATGAAAATGGAGACAACCTCCAACGGAGGAATCGGAAAAGCATTTGGAAGAATGTTTTCAGGCGAGGCACTGTTCCAGAACCGTTATACAGCAACGGGAGGTAATGGGATGATCGCATTCGCATCCAGTTTTCCGGGACAGATTGTAGCACGCCAGATTGCACCGGGACAGGAGTTGATCGTACAGAAGTCAGGATTTCTCGCTTCAGAAGAAGGTGTTGATCTTTCTATTTTCTTCCAAAAGAAATTCGGAGCAGGATTCTTCGGCGGAGAAGGGTTTATCATGCAGAGACTTTCGGGAAATGGAATAGCATTTCTGGAATTTGACGGACATGTGGTAGAATATGAACTGAGACCGGGACAGCAGATAGTAGTGGATACCGGATATCTTGCAGCAATGGATGCGACTTGCAGTATGGAAATCCAGACAGTACCGGGACTTAAGAATATGGTATTCGGTGGTGAAGGTGTGTTCAATACAGTTGTCACCGGACCTGGACATGTATGGCTTCAGACAATGCCAATCTCCAGCGTGGCAGGAGAACTTCTGAGATATATGCCGGCTGGAAAATAAAGGATGAAAAAGGACAGGACACTTTCGAATGAAATGAAATTTGAAATGGTATTTCAGGTAAAACGAAAGTGGCTCTGTCCTTTTTGATGTGTAGATATCAGTAATTTGCATATCACGTAGCATTAATTGTTCGTTTTCTCAAGATTGCGTAGATGCAGGTATACAGTATTCTTACTAATCCCCAATGCATCGGCGATTGTAATAACCGCATCCTTCAGATTGAAGATTCCTTGCTGGTAAAGGCGAAAAATGATTTCTTTATTCTTATTTGTGCTCGATATTGCTGAATCCATCAATACTTCTTGGCGAACGGTTTGAATGGTCTGATCAAGAAGATCAGAACTACTCTGGGAAAATGTCTCATGAATCTGACCGGAGACTGTGAGACCGTCAGAATCAGATGGAATCGGAACAGCAAAGTTGCAGAAGAAATCTGCCATTGTTGTATTCATATAAAAGTTGATACAGAGCAGTCCGATAATTCTGTCCTTCTCTCCTTTGACAGGAATTGTAGTTGACTTCAGCGGTTCTCCTTTTACATTTGTGGAAAAATAAATAACACCATGGTCATTTTCTTCATTTCGACGGATCTGCTCGAGCATCTTCAACGCAAGGTCGGTAATCGGTGCACCTTCGGTACGTCCTGTGTGATATCCGTTGATGACCTTGATTGCAGAGTGTTCATAATCTTCCAGACTGTGAAGGACAATCTCGTATCCATTTCCAAGATAATTGGAAAGTCCATCGAGTGTCTGACAGTATGAGTGCAGAATCTTTTTGTCAAGTGAAGTTAATTTTAAATTTCCGGTTGGCATAATCATGCGTCCTTTCTGTCTGTGTGAAAGATATCCAGTTTTGTTCGGTCAAAACAGACAAATAGTATATTGATGGTTTTATTTTATCATGGATATGCTGGTTTGTGTGAAAAAGAAGTCAATGAAAAATAGTTAAGTGAATGAAATTTTATTGACTAAACGATTTTAACGTTATATAATTTCATTAAGAACTTATAATTTCAATAAATCAGGAGGTAGAATTCAATGAAAACAATTTCAACACCAAAGGCACCAGCTGCAATCGGACCATATTCTCAGGCAAAGGTAGTTAACGGAATGTTATACGCTTCAGGACAGATTCCGATTAACCCGGCTACAGGTAATGTAGATGCTACAACAATCGAAGGACAGACAGAGCAGGTTATCGCTAACATCGCTGCTGTTCTTGAAGAAGCTGGATCAAGCTTTGACAACGTTGTAAAGACAACCTGTTTCCTTGCTGATATGGCAGATTTCGCTGCATTCAATGCAGTTTATGAGAAATACTTCACCAGCAAACCGGCTCGTTCCTGTGTAGCAGTTGCCGCTCTTCCAAAAGCAGCAAAAGTAGAAATTGAATGCATCGTATCCCTGAAATAAGAGAGAGAGATGAGTATGGCAGAGGAAAGAGTAATTAAAATCGGAATGCTGGGTCTTGGTACTGTCGGTACCGGTGTGTATAAAGTGCTGAAAAGCCAGCAGGAGGAAATGCTTCCGAAGCTGGGAGCACGTGTAGAGCTGAAAAAAATTCTTGTGCGCAATGTGGAAAAAGCAGCTGCAAAGGTTGACGATCCCTCCATCATTACCACCAGCTTCGAGGAGATTGCCAATGACCCGGAAATCGAGATTGTTGTTGGGGTTATGGGTGGAAAACAGCCGGCCATGAATTACATTCTTGCCTGCCTGGATGCTGGAAAGAATGTTGTAACGGCAAATAAAGATCTGGTGGCATCCGAGGGCAAAAAAATCCTTGCAACAGCAAAGAGAAACGGAAAAGATTTTCTCTATGAGGCATCCGTGGCGGGAGGAATTCCGATCATCCGTCCGGTGAAACAGTGCCTTGCCGCCAATCATATCACAGAGCTGATGGGTATTTTCAACGGTACCACAAATTTCATTCTCACAAAAATGTCGCAGGAAGGCATGGAGTTTGGTGATGCGCTCCGTCTGGCGCAGGACATGGGCTATGCAGAAGCAGACCCGACCGCAGATGTGGAAGGTCTTGATGCCGGCCGCAAGGTAGCAATCCTGGCTTCGGCAGCGTTCAACTCCAGAGTGACATTTGAAGATGTTTACACCGAAGGCATTACCAAAATCACGGCGACCGATATCGAGTACGCAAAAGAGATGGGATGCACGATCAAGCTGCTCGGCGTGGCAAAAGATACCCCGGAAGGAATCGAAGCCCGCGTTCATCCGATGCTGATCGACAGCAATCATCCGCTTGCGACTGTCAATGATTCCTACAATGCCGTATTCCTGACAGGCGATGCCGTACAGGATACGATGTTTTACGGACGAGGTGCCGGAGAGCTTCCGACTGCGAGTGCCGTTGTGGGCGATATTTTCGATGTTGTGCGCAATATTTTATGGAACTGCTGCGGCAGAATCGGCTGCACATGCTACCGGGAATGCCCGATCAAGCGTGTCGGCGAAATTAAGTCGAAATATTTTGTACGCATGCAGATTGAAAATCGGTATGGAACGCTGGCATCG
>OLFU01000677.1_pt1 | contig 38142 bp, 26 predicted proteins | sample 1605161 | NCBI WGS metagenome assembly OLFU01 (sample SAMEA3888914, study PRJEB22519) | human gut metagenome | biome: human gut; feature: human-associated habitat; material: faeces | place: Denmark | collected 2011
TTAAAGGTGTTCAAAATGGAGACCTTGCCGATGGTAGCTTAGGACCGGCGCCGATGATTATTTATCCCTCGCCCCTGTCGTAAGAGAAGCCCGTCGCGGGCCCTCTATGGGTTTGTTCCGCAAGTCTCAGTTTGTGCTGCAAAGGTACGGACTTTTTTTCATGCCTCCAAATAAAATCACAAATATTTTCCAACTTTTTTTCGTCTTGCGAGAAACGGCACATAGTAAAGCTATGTGAACAGCTGACTATTGCTCCGAATATCCTTTACAGATAAATCGCATTTTAAGAAAATAGAAGGTGAAGTGGAAAAACGAAAACGTGATAATGTAATGTTGTAATGATGTAAGGTGGACACGACGACCTACCTTACAACATTACAACATTACATTATTACATTATTACATTTTCAAAAATGGATGCGTGGTCGTGGTCAAAGAAATAGTATATATAATATATATTATATATACTATTTCTTTGAACTATTTTTACCCCACTTCCCCTCCTGGTTCAGAATATGAAAACGTAATAATGTAATAATGTAATAATGTAAGGACCAATGGAGCCCAACAAATTGTCTGTTAGTTCAAATATTGTGCATAAACCGCTAAGCATCAACTGCTTAACGCCAACAAAGGGTGTCACAAGCCTCTTCGTCCTACGGTTACTCCTCGCGTTTCACTTTCGTTAACAAATCAAGCAAGGCCCTCCTCCTGCTCTGTGCCAACTCAAAAAACCAAGGGGGGAGTGAAGACAGTCCGAAGTAAATGCTTAGCTTTGTGGGGGCGTTTTGACTCCATCGACAAGCCAAAATATGCCCTGCGGCAGCCATTTGAACCGCAAAATCAAGGATAACCCCTCGTTTTCAGCATCCCTGGAGTCCACGTCCTCAACAAGGTAAAAATCAAGCAAACGAATCGCAACTATCTGATACATAACTATTTCATGGAATGCAACCCGTATATTCAGAAGTAGCCTCGAAGGGGCTTACCACCACAAAAAATACAGGTTTTCTCACGCCCAACAGCGATATTTGCCGTCTTTTGTAGGTGTTTTTGTGCTTGCAAACCTCTCTCTTGGGCAAATAGCGTTGCCATATTGTCGTCTATACACGATAAAAAAGATGAATTTTTGTCGTCTATACACGATAAAAATATTTATCTTTGCAATAGGATTCTGTTTCAATAGTAAAGAAGCACGACAAAAGCAAGAGTATAGTCATAGCTTGATCCATCTGCTGGAGGATTGGCATATAGGGTCTTCGTAGCCAAAAGTTCGTAATCGTATCCTTTTAGAAATGGAGTTAGCCTGTCCTTACAACCTTACAACATTACATTATTACATTATTACGTTTTCACTTTCCCACTTCCCTCTTTCGGACTTTCACAGTCGGAACCGACATCTTTGTCCCCGACGTCAAAACGGGGCGCGAATGGTTCGCTTGGATGATGGACAACCTCCCGCTTGACCAGCTCCTCCGGGAGACCGCATCCGCGGTCCTGGCGAAGCGTTGCTGGATACCTATTGGTGGCTTTCACAAGTTATCCCCTACCCTTTCTTTGCCTTTCAAAGCTAAGCGAGGGGGATTTCGTTGATTTTGCAAGTAAACGGGGAAGCGGGACGAGGGTTGTCACCGCGGTAAAAACGAGCAAAGAAGAGGGCGGACGCATTATTTCCGAAAAAACAGTAAGTAAGTCGGCTTTTTTTTGTAACTTTGCACCCGCAAAACATTAATTTATCAAAATCAGAGAATTAAAAAACAGAAATGGACTGGTTAGTAAAACTATTTACGACCCCTGACAGTGTGGCGCACATTGCTTTGCTCTACGCTGTTGTCATTGCCGTGGGAGTCTATCTTGGCAAGATCAAGATAGGCGGCGTCTCCTTGGGAGTCACCTTCGTGCTCTTCGTGGGCATCCTCGCAGGTCACGTCGGATTCACAGGCCCGGTGCCCGTGCTGACTTTCCTGCAAGACTTTGGTCTGATCCTCTTCGTCTTTATGATTGGTTTGCAGGTCGGACCAGGATTCTTCGAGAGTTTCGGCAAAGGTGGTATCAAGCTCAACATGCTCTCCACCATCACCGTGGTGCTCAACGTGCTGGTGATGTTTGCTTGCTACTACATTTTCTTCGACACCAAAGACCCCAACAACCTGCCGATGATGGTCGGTACGCTCTACGGAGCCGTGACCAACACGCCGGGACTTGGTGCCGCCAACGAGGCCCTGCAGTCCGTTTTCACCAACGGCAACCCGCCCTCCATCGCCAACGGCTACGCCTGTGCCTATCCGCTCGGTGTGCTCGGCATCATCGGCACGACGCTGCTCATCAAGGTGCTGACGCGTAGCAACTTCGACGAGGAGAACGCCAAGCTGACCGCTGCCGAGAAGGGCAACCCCGCCGAGATGCCCTACAAGATGTACCTCCGCGTGCAGAACGCCCATATCTGTGGACGCAACCTGAAGGAGATCAGCGGGTTTCTCAACCGCGACATCGTGGCCTCGCGCATGGTCCACGATGGCAAGATGTGCGTCCCCAACCGCGACACCGTCTTTGAGCTGGGCGACGAGGTGCTGATCGTCTGCGCGCAGACCGACGCCGAGGCCATCAAGGCCTTCATCGGTACGGAGATCGACGGCGAGTGGATGGACAGCGACGACGATAAGCAGCCGCTCATCAGCAAGCGCATCATCGTGACCAATCCCGACATGAACGGCAAGACGCTGGGCAAGATGCACTTCTCCAGTGTCTATGGCGTCAACGTCACGCGTATCTCGCGCCTGGGCATGGACCTCTTTGCCAGCCGCAACCACCACTTCCACGTCGGCGACCGCATCAACGTGGTCGGTCCGAGAGACAACGTCAACCGCGTGGCCGAAATGATGGGCAACTCAGAGCGCAAGCTCAACGCCCCCAACCTCGGCACGATCTTCATCGGTATCATGGTGGGTCTGATCTTCGGTAGCCTGCCCGTGGCCATCCCGGGCATGCCCGTCCCCTTGAAACTGGGTCTCGCCGGTGGTCCGCTGATCATCGCCATCCTCATCGGCCGCTGGGGCACACGCTTCCACCTCATCACCTATATGACGACGTCGGCCAACCTCATGCTGCGTGAATTTGGTCTCGCCCTCTTCCTTGCCTCCGTCGGCATCAAGGCCGGAGCAGGATTCTGGGAGACGGTGGTGGCCGGAGACGGACTGAAATATGTGCTCTGCGGATTCCTGATCACAATCATCCCGATCTTGATCGTAGGAACGATCGCCCGCTTGAAGTTCAAGTTCAACTTCTTCACCGTAATGGGTATGATAGCAGGTACTTACACCGATCCTCCCGCACTGGCCTACGCCAACAGCGTCTGCCAGGGTGAGGCTTCCGCCATCGGCTATTCCACGGTCTATCCGTTGTCGATGTTCCTCCGCATCTTGGCGGCCCAGGTGGTCGTCCTATTCTTCTGCGGAGCGTAGAAAAGACGAACTGATCAACACGGTCATAACTCCTTGATGGGGGATGGAATGCGTTCCGTCCCCCATCATTTTTTTTCTGTGGAAAGATCCTATGGTTTGCGCGCATTGCGCGTAGGCCCCTATTTTGTCCGCTTTTTCTTTCCCTATGTCTGTGAAATCTTGTACCTTTGCACTTGCAATTAGAATCACATCTAATAGAAATGGGATATCTCACAACAGAAAAGAAAAAAGTGACCGTCAAGACATTCGTAGAGATGAAGCGCGACGGCAACAAGATAGCCATGCTCACGGCCTACGACTACACAACGGCACGACTGATAGACGAGGCGGGCGTTGACAGCATTCTGGTCGGCGACTCGGCCTCCAACGTGATGCTGGGAAACGACTCCACCCTCCCCATCACCCTGGACGAGATGATCGTCTATGCGCGCGGCGTGGCAAGAGGTTGCCAACGGGCGCTGGTGGTCTGCGACATGCCGTTTGGCAGTTATCAGGTCTCGCCGGAGGAAGGCGTGCGCAACGCCGTCAGGCTGATCCGTGAGACGGGCGTCGATGCCGTGAAACTCGAAGGCGGCGAGGAAGTCGCGCCCACCATCGAGCGTATCGTCAACGCGGGAATCCCCGTCGTGGGCCACCTCGGGCTCACCCCGCAGAGCATCCATAAGTTTGGAGGCTACGGTGTGCGCGCACGCAGCGAGGTGGAGGCCACGAAGCTCATCGCCGACGCCCAGGCGCTGGAGAAGGCGGGCTGCTTCGCCGTGGTGCTGGAGAAGATACCGGCCTCGGTGGCCCAGCAGGTGACGGATCTGCTCAGCGTGCCGACCATCGGCATTGGTGCTGGCAGCCACTGCGACGGCCAGGTCTTGGTCTATGCCGACGCCATGGGCCTGACACAAGGTTTCGAACCGAAGTTTCTCCGCGAGTTTGCCGCCATGGGCGAGGAACTGCGCCGCGGCGTAAGGGCCTACTGCGAGGCCGTCAAGGGCGACGAGTTTCCCAACGAAAGTGAAAGCTATTGATATTCCCTTATGGACACACAGAACACACCGATACACATACGCATCTGGAGCCGCCACTTCTGGATGCTGGTTCTCGCCAACCTGCTGCTGGGCGTCTCCGTCTTCATGCTTCTGCCCTATATCCCCGCGCAGATGCAGGCTGACGGCTACACGCTGAGGGACGTGGGACTGGTCATGCTGGCCTTTGGACTGGGCATCGTGATCCCTGGCCCCTACGTCTCCTACTTCATCGAGCGCTTTCGCCGCAACAAGGTCTGTCTGCTCTCCATCCTCCTCCTGGTGGTCTTCTCGGCCATTCTCTACGAGGCGGACGTACAGAAGGTCTTCCACATCGGATTCTCCGGCACGCTGGCCGTGCGCGTCCTCCAGGGCTTCTGCTACGGACTGACCGAAATGGTGGTCTATAGCACGCTCGTGCTCGACACCTGCGAGTCGCTCTACCGCACGGAGGCGAGCCACGTGCTCTCCTGGACGGGCCGCTGCTCGCTGGCCTTGGGTCCGCTCGCGGCGATGATCATCAGCCAGGTCTTCGGGGTTTCCATCCTGCCGCTGGCCTCCGCAGGTTGCGCCCTGCTCTCGGTCATCCTGATGTACGTGATTCCCTTCCCCTTCCGCGCGCCCAACGAGGTGGTGAGGCCCTGGAGCCTCGACCGCTTCTTTCTGCCGAAGAGCACGCCGCTCGTCGTCAACACCATCCTGATCACGGCCACCTTCGGACTGCTCCTCTCCTTGCCCCTGAGCCTCACCTTCTACGCGCTGATGCTGCCGGGATTTCTGCTGGCCCTGCTGGCGGAGAAATACGTTTTCGCCAATGCTGAACTGGAGAGCGAGGCCATCACGGGACTGATCGTCCTCTTCGTGGGCTTCCTGATGCTGCTGACGCGCAACTTCGACTGGGTCTCGCCCTATGTGGCCGTGATGGCGGGATTCGCCTTCGGACTGCTGGGCAGCCGCTTTCTGCTCTTCTTCATCAAACTCTCGCAACACTGCCAACGTGGCACGGTGCAGAGCTCCTTCTTCCTCTCGTGGGAACTGGGCCTTTGGCTGGGCCTGTACGCGGGATTTGGCCTGCTCCACCGAGACCTCCACTCGGTCGTCGTCTGCTCGATCGTACTCATCGGCGTGGCGCTGCTGGTCTATCATTTCCTCATCCACGGATGGTATGTCACCCATAAAAACAGATAATCATGACAGAAAAGTTCATCTATAACGACGAGCGATTTGCTGACATCGAGATGCTCCGCTACCCGCTCCTGGGTTTTGAGACACTCACGCTCCAGCAAAAACTCTATATCTACTGTCTCTCCGAGGCCACGCTCTACGGACGCGACATCACCTTTGACCAGTTCGGACGCTACAACCTCCTCATCCGCAAGACGCTGGAGGCGGTGCTGCGCCACTACGAAGGAAACCGCACGACGAAGGACTTCCTCGGTTTCGAGACCTATCTGAAGCAGGTGTGGTTCGCCAGCGGCATCCATCACCACTATGGCTGCGAGAAGTTTGTGCCCACGTTCTCCGAGGACTTCCTCCGCCACGAGGTCCTTGCGATCGACCCCGAGGCACTTCCCCTGGTACCAGGGCAGACGGCCGGCGAACTGCTCGACGCGATCTGCCCCGTACTCTTCGACCCGCAGGTGCTGCCGAAGCGCGTCAACATCGCCGATGGCGAGGACTTGGTGCAGACATCGGCGTGCAACTACTATTTGGGGGTGACGCAACAGGAGGCGGAGGACTATTATGCCCAGCAGCGTGGCGACGAGGCAGAGCCGCCCTCATGGGGACTCAACACCACGCTCGTCAAACGGGACGGACAACTCCAGGAGGAGGTTTGGAAAATCGGCGGGAAATATTCCGCGGCCATAGAAAAGATTGTCTATTGGCTGGAGAAAGCCCGGGAGTATGCCGAGGGCGAGGGACAGCGCCGCGTCATCGACCTGCTCATCCACTACTATCAGACGGGCGACCTGCGCGACTTCGACCGATATAGCATCGCGTGGGTCGATAATCACGAGGGGAGCATCGACTTCATCAACGGTTTCATCGAGGTCTATGGCGACCCGCTGGGACTGAAAGGTTCGTGGGAGGGAATCGTCGAATATCGCGACGAGGAAGCCACACGCCGCACGCGTGCCATTGCGGACCGCGCACAATGGTTTGAGGACCACTCGCCCGTGGATCCGCGCTTCCGCAAGCCAAAAGTAAAGGGGGTCTCGGCCAATGCGGTCTGTGCGGCCATGCTCGGCGGCGACGAATATCCTGCTTCGGCCATCGGCATCAACCTGCCCAACGCCGACTGGATCAGGGCCCAACATGGCAGTAAGTCGGTGACAATCACCAACCTGACACACGCCTACGACGAGGCGGCGCGGGGCAATGGGTTCCGCGAGGAGTTTATCCCTGACGACGCGATTCGCGAGATGGTGAACGCCTACGGCGACCGCTGCGACGACCTGCACACGGACCTCCACGAGTGTCTCGGACATGGAAGCGGACGCTTGCTCCCAGGGGTGAGCGCCGAGGCCCTGCGCAACTATGGAAGCACCATCGAGGAGGCGCGCGCCGACCTGTTCGGACTCTATTTCCTGGCCGATCCGAAGCTCGTGGAGCTGGGCCTTCTGCCCAACCAGGAGGCGCATCACGCGCAGTATTATTCCTATATGCTCAATGGTCTGATGACGCAGTTGGTGCGCATCAAACCCGGACTGCAGTTGGAGGAGGCGCACATGAGAAACCGGGCGCTGATCGCCCGCTGGGCCCTCCAGTTGGCGCAGGAACGGCAAACCCCGGACGCCAGGCCCGCCGTGGAACTGACGAAGGAGGCAGGAAAGACCGTCGTGAAAGTCAACGACTATGAGGCGTTGCGCCACATCTTCGCTGAAGAACTGGCAGAGATCCAGCGCATCAAGAGTGAGGGCGACTATGAGGCGGCACGCCGCCTGGTGGAGCAGTATGGCGTCAAGGTGGAGGAGTCGCTCCATCAGGAAGTGCTCAATCGCTACGCAGGCCTTCACCTGGCTCCGTACAAGGGATTTATCAACCCCCGCATGACGGTCGTAAGAAATGAGGAGGGCCAACCCACCGACGTGGCCCTGGACTACACGGAAAGCTATACGGAACAGATGTTGCGCTACGGACGCGACTATGGCGTTCTCTGACAGAAAGTTCTCTTACTGAAGTTTCGCAAGTGGTTCAAGAACGGGCTGAAGGCCCAAAAGATCCTACTGCCCTTTACCTTTCCCTTCGGCCGGTGACCGTTGGTTCAGGGCGTGTGGAGCTTACATGCGAAAGTTGAGTTCTTTTACAGGCAATATTTTGATAGGAAGTTATCTGACAGACAATACTCTAATAGAATGCTCTCTGACAGAAAGATCTCTCTCCAAACAGAAACAATACAATGGAAAAAGAAAAAGTAGAAGCGACGGTGAGGACAATCAAACAGTCCTTCCGCCTGCTGATGAATGGTGTGACGGCGCAGTCGATGCGCGACAAGGGGGTGCAGTATAAGCTCAACTGGGGCGCCTCGCTGCTCCACCTGCGCGAGATGGCGGCAGAATATGAGAAAGATTACGATTTGGCCATTGCGCTTTGGAAGGAGCCAATCCGCGAGTGCAAGATTCTGGCTACGCTGCTCATGCCTACGGAGAAGCTGCTGCCGGAAGTGGCCGAGATATGGATGGAGCAGACAGAGACGCAGGAGATGGCGGAGCTGCTGGCGCTCCATGTCTTCCAATATGTCGATTATGCGCCGCGCATGGCCTTCGCGTGGATTGCCAAGGACCAGCCGCTCTATCAGATCTGTGGCTACCATATTCTCTCGCGCCGTTTCGCCTCGAAACAGATTCCTGACGAGCGTGGCATCAACGAATATCTCGACCAAGTGGAGTCGGCGCTGACGGGCAAGGATTTGGCTGTCCGCCATGCGGCCTACAATAGTTTGATGCGATTCTGCGACTTAGGAGAAATCTATGAGTCGCTGGCGCAGAAAGCCCTCCAGTCAACAGGCCTGCTATAGAATCAACGGGCCTAATAGAACCAACGGGCCTGCTATAGAAGTTTTATGGTAGCCTTGGGTCTATCTTGCGTTGTTTCTCAAAAACAACTACAACTTTATAGTCCCAAATCCTGCTAAAATTAAAAAACAACAAATACAACATTTACAATAAGTTACAACGCTTCGCCAGGACAAGTTTGTCTTTCTCCACTCAATGTCCATGACGACGTTAGGACAAGTGAAGAAAACAACCAATACAATATTTACCTGTACGCTTGAAATTATCCAATACGCCCTGAAAGGGCAGAAGTTCCTAGCCCAGGGCATCGCCCTGGGTAATTATGAACGCCAACCTGTCGCCCTGAAAGGGCAAAAGCGTTGAAGAAGCAGGCTACAAACAACTCTTTTGCCCTTACAGGGCGTCTTGTTGATTGCTATTATCCCCAGGGCGATGCCCTGGGCTAGGAGCTTTTTGGGCTTTCAGCCCGCTTCAACCGACACGAAGCGTTTTATCTCCTTGTAAAAGTTGTTCAAGTTGTTTTCCCTACTCAGCAGGTCGTGTTGGAAACAATTCCGCGGCCAAGCATTCTGCGCAGCGCTCGCCGTCGATGGCTGCCGAGACGATGCCACCCGCATAGCCTGCTCCTTCTCCACAGGGGTACAAGCCGCGGAGGGAGACGTGCTGCAAGGTCTTGTTGTCGCGGAGGATGCGGACGGGGGACGACGTGCGGGTCTCGACGGCAATCATCACGGCCTCGTTGGTGAGGAAGCCATGAGCCTGGCGGCCAAACACTTCGAAGGCTTTGCGCAGGCGATCGCTGACCGGGCTGGGCATCCAGAAGTGGAGGGGCGAGGAGATCAGTCCCGGGGTATAGGAACTCTTGGGCAGGTCGAAGGACAAGCGGCGATTGACGAAGTCGGCCATGCGCTGGGCCGGGGCCGTCTGCTTGTAGTTGCCCTGCTGCCAGCAGAGGCGCTCCAGTTGCTCCTGATAGGCCATCACGCGGAGCGTGTCGTCCAAGGGGCCGTTCTCCGTTTCCAATACGGAGGCGTCGATATCTTCCGGCTCCAGCTGCACCACCATGCCCGAGTTGCTCCACTTCGAACCGCGGTTGGCCGGACTCATACCATTGGTCACCAACTGCTCTGGACCGGAGGCGGCGGGGATGACGAAACCACCGGGGCACATACAGAAACTATATACGCCGCGGCCATCGACCTGCGTCACGAAGGAATACTCCGCGGCAGGAAGATACTTGCCACGGCCCGCTGGGTTGTGATACTGTATTTGGTCGATGAGGGCGGAGGGATGCTCCAGTCGGACGCCCACGGCGATGCCCTTGGCCTCCATCTCGATGCGGGCGGAGGACAGATAGTGATAGACGTCGCGGGCGGAATGGCCCGTGGCGAGCACCACAGGGCCGCGAAACTCGTGCTCCGTCTCTTGTCCATTCTCGTCGCGGCTGACAGCCTCCACGCCCACGACCGACTGGTCTTGGACGATGAGACGCATCATGCGGGTCTGAAAATGGACCTCGCCACCACAGCCGATGATGCGCTTGCGCATGTTGGAGATGACGAGCGGCAGACGGTCTGTTCCGATATGGGGATGGGCATCGGCCAGGATGGCTGCCGAAGCACCATGCTGGCAGAAGACGTTGAGGATCTTCTCCACGCTGCCGCGCTTCTTCGACCGCGTGTAGAGTTTGCCGTCGGAGAACGCGCCTGCCCCGCCCTCTCCAAAACAGTAGTTGGACTCGGGGTCGATGGTCTGCGTATGGGGGATGGCTGCGAGGTCGCGCTTGCGCTTCTCGACGCTCTTGCCACGCTCCAGGACGATCGGGCGCACACCCATCTCTATCAGGCGCAGCGCGGCGAAAAGACCACCGGGGCCTGCGCCGACAACGATCGCCGAGGGCTGGTCGCTGACGTCAGGGTAGTCCGTGGGCGCAAACGGCTCCTCGGTCGGGAGCTCGTTGATGTAGGCCCGAACCTTGAGATTGACCAGCACGCGGCGGTGGCGCGCGTCGATGGATCGCTTCACGACCCGCACGGCGCGAATGGCCGCTACGTCAAATCCTTTCTCCTGAGACAGGTATTGTCTGATGGTGTCCTCCGAGTAAGCCTCCTCAGGGAGCAGGCGGAGCTGATATTCTTCTACCATGCGGGTTTCGCTATATTGAGTTGTCAGTTTGTGAATGTGCTACGGAAGGAGTCTGGGGAACGATCTTCCTATTTTTATATTCAATCTCCTTATTATATATTCGATCTTCTTATTAAAATATTCGATCCCCAAACTTTGTTCTTCCACCTAATTCTATTCTCCTGACTATATCCTCCGTATATATTAAGGAACGAGCAACTTGAACTGGTCTGCATCGTCGAGGACGGGGAACTCCTTGCGGAAAGCCTTCAGGCGATCGAGGTCGATCTCGCCCGTCACGATACTCTCCACGCCCTCTTCGGCCTTGACGATGGTCTCTCCGAAGAGGTCCACCAGCTTGGATCCGCCAGCATACTGGCCATTGGCATCCGAGCCCACGCGGTTGACGCCGACGACATAGGCTTGGTTCTCGATGGCGCGTGCGCTGAGCAGCGTGTCCCACACCTTCTGTCTGCCCTGCGGCCAGTTGGCGACATAGATCGCCAGGTCGTAGTCGCCATGGTTGCGGCTGAAGACGGGGAAACGGAGATCGTAGCAGACCTGCAGCAGGATGCGCGCGCCACGGTAAGGAATCACGACGCGACGGTGGCCCGGCGTAAAGGCCTCCTGCTCATGGCCGTAGGTGAAGAGATGATGCTTGTCGTAAGAAGCCAACAGGAGGTCGGGACTGACGAAATACATGCGGTTGTAGTAGTTCTCGCCCACCTTCGTGGCCACGCTGCCCGCCAAGGCACAGTTGCGCTGGCGCATGGTGTTGCGCATCCATTTGAGGGCCAATCCTTCGTCGTCGGCCACGGTCTCGGGGTTGGTGTCAAACCCCGTGGTAAACATCTCGGGCAGCACGATGAGGTCGCATTCGCCAACGCCCTCCAGCAAATGGTCCAAGTGTGCGAGGTTCGCTTCGGGTTGTCCCCAAATGATGTCCGTCTGTAACAGTGTAATTTTCATTTTGCTATACTTTTTTTCTTCTTATCCTGAAAAGGAACCTTTTGTTTGAAGATGGGTTTTATTCCCCCTCCATGGTCGGGCGTTTGCGTGTACGTTGAAGATATTGGTTTTGGCTTCGTCCGTTGCGGCTTCCTTATTCGCTTACAAAGATACTAAAAAAAACGGAAAACAAGACAGAAATGGCGAAAAAAGGAATAAAAAACAACGTAAACACCCATTTTTTTGGTGTTGGAGGGGTGAAAATGGGAAAGAAATGGGCCTGAGAGCGACAAAAATACGACCATTCACTTTTTTCTTCGTCGCTGGCGCCGATTGGCATGGTTTTTGTACCTTTGCACTATCATTATCGTATTTCCGAAAAAAGCACGAAGGAAATTCAAGCAAGGATGAAATTCTTACAAGGATTAAATTCAAGGCGAGAATAAAAATTCAAAGCACGAAGGAAATTCAAAGTACGAAGGAAAAATCAAAGAACGAAGGAAAATGGAACAGAACACAACCCCCGTATTGCTGCTCACAGGCTATTTGGGCAGCGGCAAGACCACCCTGCTCAACCGCATCTTGGGCAATCAGCGTGGCATTCGTTTTGCCGTCATTGTCAACGACATAGGAGAAGTGAATATCGACGCGAGCTTCATCGCGCGCGAAGGCATCGTCGGCCAGAGCGACGATAGCCTGGTGCCGCTGCAGAACGGCTGCATCTGCTGCACGCTCAAGATGGACTTGGTCCAGCAGTTGAGCGACCTGGTCAAGACGCACAGTTTCGACTATATCGTCATCGAGGCCAGCGGCATCTGCGAGCCGGCTCCTATCGCACAGACCATCTGCGCCTATCCGCAGATCTACCCCAACCTGGCGAAGGAGGGCGTGGCCAAACTCGACAGTGTGGTGACGGTAGTGGATGCGCTCCGCCTGCGCGACGAGTTTGCCGGGGGAAGCGACCTGGAGAAGGAGCACATCGAGGAGGACGACCTCGAAAGCCTCGTGATCCAGCAGGTGGAATTTTGCAATACGATCCTGCTCAACAAGGCCAGCGAAGTCTCTAAAGAGGAACTGGGCCGCATCCAGGCGATCCTGCGCCACATCCAGCCGCAGGCCGCCATCATCCCCTGCGACTATTGCGACGTGGATTTCAACCTGCTACTCCACACCGAAGCCTTTGATTTTCAGAAGGTAATGACTTCGGCGGCGTGGATGGCAGCCATCGACGGGGACGAAAGCGAGGAAGACCACGAACATGACCATGAGCATGATCACGAGGAGGACCACAACCACGGTCATGAGGACCACCACGATCACGAGGAGGGCCACGGTCACAGCCATGAGGAGGGCCACGGCCACCATCACCACCACCACCATTCCCACGGTTTGGAGAACGAGGAGTCGGGCGAGGCTTTGGAGTATGGCATCAGCACCTTTGTCTATTATCGCCGCCGTCCGCTCGACCTCACGCGTTTCGACGAACTGGTGGCCTCGGCCTGGCCGAAGAGCGTGATCCGCTGCAAAGGCTTGTGCTACTTCCAGGACGAGCCCGACACGTGCTACGTCTTTGAGCAGGCTGGCAAGCAGGTGAGCATCCGCAACGCAGGAAAATGGTACGCGACAATGCCGCCCGCCGAACTCGACGCTTTCAAGCAGCAGAACCCGTCGGTCCTGAAAGACTGGGACGAGGAATATGGAGACCGCATGCAGAAATTGGTCTTCATCGGACAAAACATGGATCGGCAGGAAATAGAAAAGTTGATCGACCAGTGTTTGGACTAAAGGTCAGACTATAGAGACCTCGACGATAGGGGTTTCAAATTGCCATCATCAAGTTCATCCGAAAAGATTGTGAACTGTACAGTTAAAGCGGGCTGAAAGCCCAACAGACCATAGCCCAGGGCACCGCCCTGGGTATAATAGCAATCGACAAGACGCCCTGTAAGGGCAAAAGAATTGTTTATAGCCTGCTTCTTTAAAGCTTTTGCCCTTACAGGGCGACAGGTTGGCGTTCATAATTACCCAGGGCGATGCCCTGGGCTAGGATCTTCTGCCCTTTCAGGGCGTATTGGGTAATTTCAACCGTACAGGTCGAAAGATTGTTGTGTCGTTCCCATACGGCCTGCTGAGTAGGAAAAACAGCTTGAACAACTTTTACAACAAGTTACAACTCTTTCGGTAAGCCATGAGCAGAACTGAGCTTGCTCAAGTTATGCCATGGCGAGAAAGAGTGCCATGTAATGGAACAGCTTCGCCAGGACATCGCCTCTTCAAGGCCCGTGCAGACCAAGGGTTGCTGCATGGAAACAACTATGAACAACGCTTCGCCTGGACAAATTCGGCAGGGAATGTCCAAGGCGAAGCGTTATATTTTTGTTGTTTACCTTGCAGCAGGATTGCAACGCGCGAAGCGTGTGTGGTTCCATTTCATGGCACCCTTTCTCGCCATGGCAAAACTCGAGCGAGCTCGGTTTTGCTCATAGCTTATCGAAAGGGTTGTTACAAGTTGTAAAAGTTGTTCAAGTTGTTTTCCATATTCAGCAGGGTCAACTGTCCAAGCCGAAGCATTCCATTTTTCAGCTATTCCTTCCCCTGAGCAGCACTTTCCAGCACACTCTTGATGAAGGCGGGCGTAAAACCTTTTTTGCTCTTGGCCACGGCTTCAGGCGTGCCCGTGGAGAGCACTTGTCCTCCGCGCTTGCCTCCCTCCGGTCCCATGTCGATGATGTAATCGGCGAGTTTGATCACGTCGAGGTTGTGCTCGATGATGAGCACGGTGTTGCCCCGGTCCACCAGTTTCTGTAGCACATCCATGAGGATGCGGATATCGTCGAAGTGGAGACCCGTGGTCGGTTCGTCGAGGATATAGAGCGTCTTACCCGTATCGCGCTTCGAGAGTTCGGTGGCGAGTTTTACGCGCTGCGACTCTCCGCCCGAGAGCGTCGTGGAAGACTGGCCCAGCTTGAGGTAGCCCAGCCCCACATCCTGCAGCGACTTGATCTTGGGTAGAATCTGTGGCACATTCTCGAAAAACTCCACCGCCATATTGACCGTCATGTCCAGCACGTCGGCAATGGACTTGCCCTTGTAGCGCACCTCCAGCGTCTCGCGGTTGTAGCGCTTGCCATGGCAGACATCGCAGGGCACCATCACGTCGGGCAGGAAGTTCATCTCGATCGTCTTATAGCCGTTGCCGCCACAAGCCTCGCAGCGTCCGCCCTTCACGTTGAAGGAGAAGCGGCCAGGCTTATACCCTCGGATCTTGGCCTCGGGCAGTCCGACGAAGAGCGCGCGAATGTCCGAGAAGACGCCCGTATAGGTGGCAGGATTGGATCGCGGCGTGCGTCCGATAGGACTTTGATCCACCGTCACCACCTTGTCTATCAGCTCCATACCCTCTATCTTCTCGTAGGCCATCGGCTTCTTCAGCGAGCGATAGAAGTGTTGAGAGAGTATCGGCTGCAGCGTCTCGTTGATCAGCGTGGACTTGCCCGATCCCGACACACCCGTAACGACGATCAGTTCTCCCAGCGGCAGTTCCACGTCCACGTGCTTCAAATTGTTGCCCGTGCACCCACACAAAGCGATACGCTGGCCGTTGCCCTTGCGCCGATGGGCCGGCACCTCGATCGCCCGCTCATGGTTCAGATACTGCGCCGTGAGCGTATGGGTGTGGAGCATCTGTTGCGGCGTGCCCTGGAAGACCACTTCTCCACCCTTTCGGCCCGCCCGCGGCCCGATATCGACGATCCAGTCGGCGGCCCGCATCATGTCCTCGTCGTGCTCCACCACGATGACCGTATTGCCCAAGTCGCGCAGCGCCTTGAGCGAGTTGATCAGTCGGACGTTGTCGCGCTGGTGGAGTCCGATGCTCGGCTCGTCGAGGATGTAGAGCACATTGACCAGTTGCGAACCGATCTGCGTGGCCAGTCGGATGCGCTGGCTCTCGCCACCCGAGAGCGAGGCCGACTGGCGGTTGAGCGACAGATAGTCGAGTCCGACATCCAGCAGAAAGCGGATGCGCTTGCGAATCTCCTTGATAATCTCCGTGGCGATCTGCCGCTGGGTCTCGCCGAGGTGGTTTCCCACTTCCCCCATCCACTCATAGAGTTCGCCCAGGTCCATCTCGGAGAGTTCGGAGATGTTCTTGCCCCAAATCTTATAGGACAAAGCCTCGCGGTTCAGTCGCTGGCCCTGGCACTCGCCGCAGGTCACGTCGGCGATAAACTGTCCGCTCCATTTCTTTCCCGCGGCACTCTCGTCGCCCTCCATGACGGCCCGCAGATACTTCACTACGCCGTCGAAAGCCACAAAATAGTCCGTCGTCGTGTGGACCAGTTCCTTGGCGATGCGAACCTTTTCGAGCGCCCCATAGAGGATCTCGTCCATAGCCTCCTGGGGAATGTCCTTCACCGGAGACTTCAAGTCCAGGTCATATTTGGACAGAATCGCTTCTATCTGCCAAAATATCATCTGACTCTTGTATTTTCCCAATGGCGCGATCGCCCCCTCGCGTATCGACTTTCTGTCGTCGGGAATCACCTTCTTCAGGTCAATCTCGCTGACCATACCAAGTCCCTTGCAATGAGGACAAGCCCCCTCGGGCGAGTTGAAGGAAAAGATATTGGGCGCAGGATCCTTATACGACAGTCCCGTCACGGGATCCATGAGGCGCTTGGAGAAAAACTTCGCCTCGCCCGTGTCGGCATCGATGATCATCACCAGTCCGTCGCCCTGGCGCATGGCCGTAGCCACGGTCTTTTGCAGTCGCTGCGAGAGGTTGTCCTCCGTCTCGCCAAGGCGCGCGGCGAGTTTCATCTTATCGACCACCACCTCGATATTGTGGTTCTTGTAGCGGTCGGTTTTCATGCCCTGGGTCAGTTCCAGGATCTCCCCGTCTATCCTTATATAAAGGTAGCCCTTGCGCCGCATGCTCTCGAAGAGTTCGCGGTAGTGGCCCTTGCGGTTGCGGACGAGCGGAGCAAGGATGAAAATCTTCTTGCCGAGATAGTCCTTGAGAATCATCGAGACCACCTTTTCCTCGGTATATTTCACCATCTTCTCCCCGCTCTGATAGGAGTAGGCCGTGGCGGCGCGGGCGAAGAGCAGGCGGAGGTAGTCGTAGATCTCCGTGGTCGTTCCGACCGTGGATCGCGGATTCTTGTTGGTCGTCTTCTGCTCAATGGCGATGACAGGCGAGAGCCCCGTGATCTTATCTACATCGGGGCGCTCCATATTGCCCAGGAAATTGCGGGCATAGGCCGAGAAAGTCTCGATATAGCGGCGCTGGCCCTCGGCATAGATGGTGTCGAAAGCCAGCGATGACTTGCCCGACCCGCTCAAGCCGGTGAAGACCGTGAGCGAGTTGCGGGGAATGACGACATCAATATTCTTCAGATTGTGGACGCGTGCGCCCAGCACTTCTATTTTATCCTTGTCCATCGGTGGAAATACAATCTATTGGTTTGCGTGGGGGCGGAAGGTCTATTCCGTCACAGTTCCTGATCCCGCAGCCTCGTTGTAGGTGCGCAACAGGTTGACTGCCTTGCGAATACGGAAATGGCGTCCGTCCGCTCCCTTGGCATCCACGTTGAGGAAATAGACACCATCCTTGACGGGTTTGCCATGGAACGTGCCGTCCCATCCCTCCGCAGGGTTGTCCCAAGAGAAGAGCTTCTGTCCCCAGCGGTTGAAGATCGTGGCCTGAAACTCCACGATACTCTGATAGGTGCTCTTGGCCTTGAACACATCGTTGACGCCATCGCCATTGGGCGAGAAGGCATTAGGAAACTCGAGTTTGCTCTCGCTGATGGAAAACTCAAAGGGCGGGAAATCGTCGGTGGTGAAGCGGATCGTGTCCGAACCGTTGACAAACGAGACCGTGAGCGCGACGTGCTGCATACCGGCCTTGGTGAAGGTGTAGCTGGTGGTTTCGTCGTAGCGGATCAGGTAGGGATTCTGCACGTCGGATCCTTCGTAAAAGCGCCATTCGAAATGGGGCGTATAGTCGCCCACCTCGGTGACGCCAGCGTCGAAACTGACCTCTATCGGTGCGCTTCCCGTGTAGCTTCCGCCAGGTTCCATCGTCTGCTCCTCGCCGTTGTCATCCGTGTAGGTGGCCAGTGGCGAGAGCGCTTGTCCAAATGTCGCCTGAGAGCCCCAAAAGAGCACAAAAGCGGCCAAGATATGCTTGAAAATATGCCTCATCGTTGATATTTTGTGCAAATTTACGAAATTCTTTCCACTCCCATGCCAAAACCAACTATTTTTTGCTATCTTTGCAAGTGGTTAAAATAAAATTGGAAAAATGAGACATTGCTTGAGGATGTGGATCGCGGTCTTCGCCTCGCTGCTTTGCCTTCATGCGAGCGGTCAGGCCCCACAGTGGCAGGACCTGCACAAGGTGAAGCGGGGAGAGACCCTTTTCGGCATCGCCAAAGATTATAATGTGACGATTCAGCAGATCATAGACGCCAATCCGGAAATGAAAAAGGAGGGCTATGAGCTGCAGAAAGGTGCGTGGATAGTCGTCCCATTCGGTAAGAAAGGAGACAAGCGCCGCGGCACGCCCTCCTCGCAGACTGCTCCGCAAGCTGCCAAGGGGTCTGTCGCCGCCCCGGGACCGGTATCGGCCCAGCGTCCAGCGGCTCCCGCCACGAAGAAGAAGGATGGCACGATCCGCGTGGGCGTGATGCTGCCGTTGCACAACGACGATGGCGATGGCCGTAGGATGGTGGAGTACTACCGTGGTTTGCTCCTCGCCTTCAATCAGATGAAGGCCGAAGGCATCAACACCGACGTCCACGCCTGGAACGTAGCCAAGGACGCCGATATCCGCACGACGCTCCTCGACGCCAACGCCGCTTCCCTTGACATCATCTTTGGCCCGCTCTACACCCCGCAGGTGAAGCCGCTGGCAGACTTCTGCCGGCGCAACCAGATAGCGCTCGTCATTCCCTTCTCCATCGAGAGCCGGGAGGTGGAGAGCAATCCCCAGGTCTTCCAGGTCTATCAGACCGACTCGTTGCTCAACGCGATGGCGGTGAGCTGCTTCCTGGAGCGCTATCAGAACAGCCACCGTCCGATCTTCATCGATTGCAACGACCCGACGTCGCGCGTGGGAAAATTCACCCGCATGCTGAGACAGCAGCTCGACGCGGCCAAGATTCCCTACGAACTGACCAGCATCAACTCGTCGATGGCCGACTTTGCCAAGCATTTTTCTTCCAAGCAGCCCAACGCCGTGGTCCTCAACACCGAGAAGAGTCCGCAGCTGACGCATGTCTTCCATAAATTGGACTCACTCACGGCGACGCGCCCGGGGCTCGCCATCTCGATGTATGGCTACAACGACTGGTTCATCTACCAGGACTATGACCTCAACTGGTTCTTCAAGTACAATACGTATATCCCCTCTACGTTCTTTTATAACAAGCAGTCGGACAAGACTTCTGCCCTGGAGAAACTCTACCAGGAGACGTATGGCGCAGCGATGGACAAAAACTACATCCCGCGCCTGGCCTTGACGGGCTACGACCACGGCGAGTATTTCGTACGGGGACTCCGGCAGTATGGCGCCGCATTCAAGGGACTGGAGAAGCAGCCGACGAAATATAAGGCGCTGCAGACGCGGCTCCGCTTCCTGCCCATCCAGGGCGGAGGACAGCAGAACAGGCAGTTTCAGCTGATCCACTTCAAGCCCGACCAAACCATGGAGAGCCTTACCTATTAGTATATGCTACCACAGATGATAGTCAAAGCAGAAAAGTCAATCTTTCGGTACGCGCAACCTTGGCCTTCCAAGCGATACGCCAGGCAGAAGCGGTATCTCCGACCGATCCTCCTTCTGATAGCGGTGGTGTGCTCGCAGGCGCTCCAGGCGCAGGTGGGAGAGCACCGCAACGTGTTGTCGCTCGGAGTCAATGCGGGTTGCGTATTGTCCAACGTCGGGTTCGACCCGAGTGTGCCGCAGAAGATGCACGCGGGATTCACCGGAGGATTGTCGGTCCGCTATACCAGCGAGAAATATTTTTCCACGATCTGCTCCATTGCCGCGGAGGTCAACTATGCCTCGCTCGGATGGAAGCAGGACATCCTCACCCCCGCCGACCAGCCCGTCGTCAACGCCAATGGCAACGCAGAGGCTTACGAGCGCACGATCAACTACGTGCAGATCCCGGTCTTCGCCCACCTGGCATGGGGACAGGAGAACAAGGGCTGGAGCTTCTTCTTCAAGGCGGGTCCGCAGATCGGACTCTACCTGAGCGAATCGACCCAGCGCAACTATACGGCGCCCAACCTCGCCACCGACGGCACAGGACGCGCCAACACCATCGTGAAGCAGGAGGACATGCCCGTAGAGACGAAGTTCGACTACGGCATCGCTGCCGGACTGGGTACGGAATGGAGCCATCCACGCCTGGGCCACTTCCAGTTGGAGGCGCGCTACTACTACGGTCTCGGCAACATCTACGGGAGTTCGAAGAGCGACTTCTTTGGCAAGTCCAACTTCGGCAACATCGTCGTCAAGGCTTCCTACTTGTTTGATATCATCAAGAAATGACATCATCACAAAATAACAGAATAAAACAGAAAGAAATAATAACTCAATTACTAACTCTCCGACCGCAAGGAAGGAACTAAAATTTCAAAATCATCTATGTTTTCAAATCAACCTAAAGGACTCTGGGCCTTAGCTTTGGCAAACACAGGCGAGCGCTTCGGCTACTACACGATGCTGGCTGTGTTCTTGCTCTATTTGCAGGCAAACTTCGGTTTCGCCACTGGTACGGCAAGTACGATCTACTCCACCTTCCTCATGATGGTCTATTTCCTGCCCATCATTGGTGGTATCGCTGCCGACAAGTTTGGCTTTGGCCGTATGGTCACCACGGGTATCTTTATCATGTTCCTCGGCTACCTGGTGCTCTCTCTGCCGCTGGGTAAGGACACGGTTGCCATTGCCGCAATGGGTCTGTCGCTCATCCTCATTGCCTTGGGTACGGGTCTCTTCAAGGGTAACCTCCAGGTGATGGTGGGTCGTCTCTATGACGGTCCTGACTATTCCTCTCAGCGCGACTCAGGTTTCTCGTTGTTCTATATGGCCATCAACATTGGTGCCATGTTCGCACCGACCGCTGCCATCAAGATCATGGAGTGGGCTCAGGCCTCTCTCGGCGTCAGCGAGGCCGATTCCTACCACTTCGCCTTTGCCGTGGCTTGCGTATCGCTGATCGTCAGTATCGCTATCTACTACGCCTTCAGTTCCACCTACAAGCACGTCCTCGCCAGCGAGGGCAACCAGAAGGCTGCCAACGCTGCTGCCTCCAATGCTCCCGAGCTTTCCAAGGCCGAGACCAAGGAGCGCATCGTCTGCCTCTGCCTGGTGTTCGCCGTCGTGATCTTCTTCTGGATGGCCTTCCACCAGAACGGTAATACGCTCACGCTGTTTGCACGCGACTTCACGCAGACCAGCGCCGAGGGCGTTCAGTCTATGCTCTTCGACGTGACCAACCTCGTGGCCTGCATCTTCGTCGTCTATGCCTGCTTCTCTCTTGCCCAGAGCAAGACCGCCAAGGGCAAGTTGATCGCACTGGCCGTGATCGCTGCTGCCATCGCTTTCTTGTTCTACAAGTACAACAGCCTGGATGGTGCCATCGACGTGAAGGCTCCGATCTTCCAGCAGTTCAACCCGTGCTACGTCGTAGCCCTCACTCCGGTGAGCGTGGCGCTCTTCTCTTGGCTCAACAAGATCGGCAAGGAGCCTACCTCTCCTGAGAAGATCGGTCTCGGTATGCTCGTCGCTGCCCTCGGCTTCGTTTGGATGGCCGTTGGCTCTATGGGTCTTGAGTTGCCGCTCGTCCAGGGCAATGCCGCTACGGAGGGCCCGCGTGTCAGCGCTAACCTCTTGATCTCCACCTACCTCATCCTCACCTTCGCCGAACTGCTGCTCTCTCCGATCGGTATCTCCTTCGTGTCGAAGGTGGCTCCTCCCAAGTATGCCGGTCTGATGATGGGTCTGTGGTTTGGTGCTACCGCCATCGGCAACCAGCTGGTGATGGTGCCTGGTATCATGTGGGGTCTCAACTTCAACCTCGTCACCATTTGGGGTGTCCTCGCTGGCATCTGCCTGGTGTCTGCCCTGTTCATCTTCTCTATCATCAAGAAGCTCAACAAGGTAAGCTAAGCCGCATCCGGAGGCGCAGGATCATCCCTTGAGGAAGGGAGCGATCCTCCGCCCTGCCGCTTGATATCGTGTCGGAATAGTAAGTCGAAAAGGCTGCTATTCCGACATTTTTTGCTCCGAAGATTCTTTTCCTGATTATAACCATTCTGTCATACAGAAAAGAAGGGAGGAATGTTTGGGCCGTTCGACTTTATTTCATACCTTTGCAAAACCTAATCAAGACAAGGCAACGCCCTTTCGTGACAAGGCTAAGCCTCTTTCGTGACAAGAAGAAGCACTTTTCGCGAGAAGGAAAAACCTTTCGTGACAAGGCAAAAACCTTTCGTGAGAAGGCAAAACCTCTTTCGTGACAAGGAGAAGATTACCCCATTTCCCCTTGTCAAAGGAATGAGACAAAGTAAAGGTAAAAACCTAAAGACGATAATTATAAAAGTAAACTACCGATTATGAAAAAAGCATTAGCGTTGGCCATGCTTGCCATGGCTGCCAACCAAGCTGCCGGACAGGGCCTGACCTACCCCACCCCTCCGACGGACAACACCGTGGATGAGTATTTCGGTGTGAAAGTAGCCGACCCCTACCGCCCCTTGGAGGATGACCACTCGGAGGCCACCATGCAATGGGTGGAGGCCGAGAACCAAGTGACACAAGACTACCTGGCCAAGATCCCCTTCCGCGGCAAACTCCTGAAGCGCCTGCGCGAAGTCTCCGACTACGGCAAGGTGGGCGCACCCTTCTATGTCAAGGCCACGGGCAAGTGGTATTTCTACAAGAACAACGGTCTTCAGAACCAAAGTGTGCTCTACGAGATGGACGGCCTGGGACAGGAGAAGAACGCTCGCGTCTTCCTCGACCCCAACCAGCTCTCTACGGACGGCACGGTGGCCCTGGGCAACATCAGTTTCTCCCACGACGGCAAATACTTGGCCTACGCCATCTCGCGTTCGGGCAGCGACTGGTCGGAGTTTTATGTGATGGACACGAAGACGCTCGAGGTATTGCCCGACCACATCGAGTGGGCCAAGTTCTCGGGTGCCTCCTGGCTCGGCGACGGCTTCTTCTATAGCGCCTATGACAAACCCGAGGGCAACGCCTATACGAGCAAGAACTCCACCCACAAGATCTACTTTCACCGCCTCGGCACGAAGCAGGAGCAGGACCAGCTCTTCTTCCAAAATCCCACCGAGCCGATGCACTTCTTCAGTACGTCGGTCAACCACGAGGAGACGGTGCAGTTCCTCTATGAGTCGGGCGGCGGCACGGGCAACATCTTCTATATCCGCGACTTGAAAAACAGCAACTCGCAGTTTACGAAGGTGGTCCCCAACATGGACTACGCCTACTCTCCCATCGCCACCATCGGCGACAAGGTCTATCTGCTGACCAACGACGGTGCGCCGATGTATAAGATCATGGTGATGGATATCCACAAGCCCGCGATGGAAAACTGGCAGACCGTCATCCCCGAGGGCAAAAACGTGATCGATGGCGCCGACATCATCGGCGGCGAACTCTATGTGAGCTACCAGCAGGACGCCTGCAGCCACATCTATGTCTATGACCTCAACGGCAAGATGCAGCAGGAGGTAAGCCTCCCGGGCATTGGCAGCGCCAGCGTCAGCGGCAACAAGGACAGCAAGGAGTGCTTCGTCAGCTTTGCCTCCTTCACGCAGCCCTGGACGGTATATCAGTATGACCGCGCCGCCAACTCGCTGCAGCCCTATGCCGTGCCTAAGGTCAACTTCAAGCTCAGCGACTACGAGACCAAGCAGGTGTTCTACACCAGCAAGGACGGTACGCGCGTGCCGCTCTTCATCACCTACAAGAAGGGCCTGAAACTCAACGGCAAGAACCCGGTCTATCTCTATGCCTACGGCGGTTTCAATATCTCGATGAATCCCTCGTTCTCCGCTTCCCGCATCCCGTTCTTGGAGCGCGGCGGCATCTATGCCCAGGCTTCTCTCCGTGGCGGAGGCGAGTATGGCGAGGCTTGGCACGAGGCGGGTACGAAGATGCAGAAGCAGAATGTCTTCGACGACTTCATCGCTGCTGCTGAGTATCTGATCAAGGAGAAATACACCAGTTCTCCCTACCTCGCCATCGTCGGTGGCAGCAATGGCGGACTGCTCGTCGGCGCTTGCATGACGCAGCGTCCCGACCTCTTTGGCGTCTGCATTCCCTCTGTGGGCGTGATGGACATGCTCCGCTACCATAAGTTCACCATCGGCTGGAACTGGGCTCCCGACTATGGTACGAGTGCCGACTCCAAGGAGATGTTTGAGTATCTGCGCGGCTATTCTCCTCTGCACAACATCAAGAAGGGCGTGAAGTATCCTGCCACCCTCATCACGACGGCAGACCACGACGACCGCGTTGTTCCCGCCCACAGCTTTAAGTTTGCTGCCACGCTCCAAGCCGACAATGCCAGCGACAAACCCACCCTCATCCGCATCGACAGCAAGGCGGGCCACGGTGGCGGCAAGCCCGTCAGCAAGCAGCTGGAGGAGCAGGCCGACATCTATAGTTTCATCCTCTACAACATGGGATTGAAGTACTAAGTTTCCGCTTTTGATTTGACCCAAATTCGATAAGGGGGAAGAAAGTTTGATTGCTTTCTTCCCCCTTATAATTTCTGTCTGCCCTTGCAGACTTAGTCTTTCTTGCTTGGCGTGCCCGCGCGTCAGAACAACTCGTGGTCGGGCACCTGCGTGTCAAACGACAAGTTGGAACCGTCCTCCGTCAGGTTGACCAGGATGGAGTCGCCCTCCTTCATTACGCCACTCAGGATGCGCTCGCTGAGTCCGTCCTCGACATAGTTTTGGATGGCACGCTTCAGCGGACGCGCACCAAACTGGACGTCGTAGCCCTTTTTGGCCACAAACTCCTTGGCAGCGTCAGAGAGCTGGAGCTCGTAGCCCAGTTCGCCGACCCGCTTATACAAGCCCTTGAGTTCGATATCGACAATCTGCTTGATGGCGTTGAGGTCCAGCTGGTCGAAGGTGATGATCTCGTCCAGACGGTTAAGGAACTCCGGCGAGAACTGCTTGCTCAGACTCTTCTGTATGATGGACCGAGCATACTCCTTGTCCTTCTCGTTGCGCGCGAAGCCCTCGGCACCACACGCCGTGAATCCGATGCCACGGCCAAACTCCTTGAGCTGGCGCGTACCCGCGTTCGACGTCATGATGATGACCGTATTGCGGAAGTCGATCAGTCGTCCGTTGCCGTCCGTGAGTCGTCCCTCGTCGAGCACTTGCAAGAGGAGGTTGAAGACATTGCCATGCGCCTTCTCGATCTCGTCGAGCAAGACGATGGAGTAAGGATGGCGGCGCACCCGCTCCGTCAGTTGGCCTCCCTCGTCGTAGCCGACGTAGCCCGGAGGCGCACCCACCAGGCGCGACGTGTTGAAGCTCTCCGTATATTCACTCATATCGACGCGGATCAGCGCATCGGCCGAACCAAACATATACTCCGCCAGTTTCTTGGCCAGGTAGGTCTTGCCCACACCCGTCGGACCCAGGAACATGAATGCGCCGATGGGATGGTTCTGCTCCTTCAGTCCCACGCGGTTGCGCTGGATGGCCTTCACCATTTTCTCAATGGCCTTGTCCTGGGCCACCACTACCTGCTTCAGTTCCGTCGCCATATTGCGCAGACGAAGGCCCTCCGACTGCTGCATGCGCTGCACGGGCACACCCGTCATCATCGACACCACATCGGCCACCTGGTCCTCCGTGATGGCCACCTGCTCGCCGACCTCGCCTTCCTCCCAGCGGTGCTGGGCCTCTTCGAGCTGCTTCTCGCGCTCCACCTGCTGGTCGCGGAAGCCCGCCGCCATCTCAAAGTTTTGGTTCTTGACCGCATTCTGCTTCTTCTGCTTGATCTCCTCGATCTCATTTTGCAGATCCACGATCTCCTTCGGCACCTCCGCATGCTGCAGGTGGATATGCGATCCCACCTCGTCGAGCACGTCGATGGCCTTGTCGGGGAAGAAGCGGTCCGAGACGTAGCGGTCCGTGAGTTTCACGATCAACTGGAGCACCTCGTCAGAATACGTCACCTGGTGATGGTGCTCGTAGCGGTCCTTGATATTCTTCAGAATCTGCAGCGTCTCCTCCGTCGTGGTCGGTTCGACGATCACCTTCTGGAATCTACGCTCCAGGGCACCGTCCTTTTCGATCGACTTGCGATATTCGTCGAGCGTCGTGGCACCGATACATTGCATCATGCCCCGCGCCAAGGCCGGCTTGAGGATATTGGCAGCATCCATCGTCCCCGCCGCCGATCCCGCCCCGATGATGGTGTGGATCTCGTCGATGAAGACGATTACCTCCGGGTGGCGCTCTATCTCCTTGAGGATCGTGCGGATACGCTCCTCAAACTGACCTCTGTATTTCGTTCCCGCCACGATACTCGTCATGTCGAGCGACACGATCCGCTTGTTGAAAAGCGTGGGCGACGTGCGGTGCTGGACGATCATCTGCGCCAGTCCTTCTACGATGGCACTCTTGCCCACACCGGGTTCGCCGATGAGCACAGGATTGTTCTTCTTGCGGCGCCCCAGGATCTCGCTGACGCGGATAATCTCGCGCTCGCGGCCCACCACAGGGTCGAGTTTTCCCTCCTGGGCTGCTGCCGTGAGATCCGTACCGAAGTTGTCGAGGGCCGGCGTCGCACTCTTGGTCTCCTTGGTGCGCGTCTGCTGCGCTCCACCACCCTGGCTGCGCGCCTCCTCGCGATCCTCCTCGTCGTCGTCGTTGAAGAGCATATCGTCGTCGTCATCGTCGGACAAGTCGAGCCCTCCCTGCACGTCGTTGGCCAACTGGCGCAGCAGCGCGTTGGCCTCAATGTAGTCGAGGTGGTGAGCCTGCAGCGTCATCTTCGCGCCCGTGTCTGTCTGGTCGTGGAGAATGGCCAGGATCAAGTCCTCCACATCGACGATCTTGCGATGCTGGATGCGCGCCTCCAGTACTGCGAGGTGCAGCACGTTGGCAGCACGGTCCGTGACGTTGATCTCCTCGTAGATCCGCTTGCTCTCCTCCTTGTTCGAAGAGGCATACTGCTCCAGCTCCTTCTTGACCGTGGGCACGTCGAGGCTGAGCGTCGAGATGACCCTTTGTATCTTCGGATCAGAGAGCCTGAAAACAGCCAGCAACAGATGCTCCGGAGCCACCGAGGGACAGGACAGTCTGTCGGCTTCCTCGCGGCTGAAGGCGAGCACCTCCGAGAGTTCTTTAGAGAATTGACTTATCATCTTGACTTTCGTGATTTTCTTTTAGAATACAATTTCTTTGTTTGTTCAATACAACTTGTTCAATTGCAAAAGTATAGAGCAAAAGACATGCCAAACCCTTCTAAGTTTGACCTTCACTCAGGTTTTTGTCAGCATGTGCGTCAGTTCCGGGTCTTTTGACCTTGATTTGGCAGCGGCTTTTCTTTTTCAGCCACCGTGCCTTACGCTGCTCGTAGTCGGCACGGTGGCGCTCCAAGAAGTTATCTGCCATTGAAAGTACTATGTATGACAGAGAGGAGGATGGGCTGGTTGGCGTTGTTGGGGCCACCCACGAGTCGTGTGCTGGAGAGCGACATGTCGTGGGAGCACTTTGTCACGCGTGTTATCTTCGTGCCAGAGCTACCCGTGATGGTCGTTGTCGCCAGACTGATCGGCACGAGCACCGCCTTGTTCCAGTTGGCATCGACCTGTCCGGCCCGGCGCTTCTTGATCATATAGTTGACCAAGCCCGAGATGTTGTTGAACGTATAGCCGTTCACCGTCGCGCTATAGGCTGCGGTGAAACTCGTCTTGTAGTCGGGTATGCGGTTCTCGGCGAAGAACGTATGGAGCTCGTCGAGCGGAAGTATCAGCACCGTTGTCGGCGCACTGAGGAGGAAGTCGGAACTGATCGTGTTGTTGATGCGCGGGAAAGTCACCTTCGCCGTGTTGAGCGTGTCGTTCTCGTGTCCCCTCATGATCTCATCCACCGGCAGCGTGACCTCGGTGAAGAGTCCCGCCGGGCTTTTCAGATAACTGCATCCCGTCTGTGCCGCGAGACTTGCCAGCAGGTTGTTGTCGTTGCTGAACGTAGTCGTCTGCAGCACCTCCTCCGTACTGGCCAGTGAGGTCGAGGTGACGGAGTCCTTGCCGTTGATCTGCGAACGGAAGTAGATATTGAGCTGGGCGTTGGTCACATACGCCATCGAACCGATGCCGTTGGTCACCTTGAAGAAGAAGCCCGGACTGATCTCGTGTAGGAAGCGGTAGCTGTTGCGGAACGCCTCGGGCGAGGCATAGTACTTCCGCATCAGGTACGTGCCATAGTTGTTGTAGCTGACGCCGTCCTTGTCCGTATAGGCGTCGTCCAGTCGGATGGCGATCGCCTTGTTGGTGGACTTGGCGCCGCGCGTCTGGTCCGCCAGCGTATAGGTACGCTCCTGCTTGATGCCCCCTTGGCGCAGGTAGCCGTGGAGCGCCGGATTGAAGTTGGAGTAGATCACCGATCCCTCCTCCAGCGGCCGCCCCATCTCGTAGGCCGAGAGTTTCATCTGTGCCAGCGAGTCGCCATAGAAGTCGTTATAAACCAGCAGGATCTCGCACGAGTCGGCGATGATCTCCCCCCGGTCGTTGCGGCTGAGGATACTGTCGGCAGCCGCGATCTGATAGTTGCTCAGCGGATGCAGCTGCGCCATGAAGTCGCCCGTCACGTAGTTGCCCGTCTCCGGATCCTTCACGCGGCCGAGATAGCCCGTGATGTTGCGTGCGATGACCGAGTCGGCCATGATGGTGCGCGTGCTGAGCTGGAAGGTGTCAGCCTTGACAGTCAACTTGTCGGGATTGTCTATCAGCGAACCGCCGATGTTGTCGGTCGTGTCGTCGCAGGCGGCCAGCGAGAGCGCCGTGGCAGCCAGGGCGAGGCCCCAGACCAACTGATGGAATTTTATCATTTGCTTGTAATGGTCATAAAATCTATTACAACAGGAGGCCACGCACATTGCTTATCGACAAGGCGCACGGTCCCCCTGCCCGAGGGTACGTCAGAGACGCTGTCTCCGCCTATTCCCCCAACAATTTGCCATAGAAGTCAGCATAGAGTCCCTTGACCTCTGCCTCTGCCTGCGGATGGACGATCAGCGGCTTGTTCTCGCTCTGCGCATAACGGACGAGGTCGGCGTTGACCTGGTCGTCCACCTGTACGACACCATCGCTATAGTCGATGGCCAGTTTGCCCAGTTCCACGGCGTCGAACGTGTCGCCATACTTCTCGATCAGTTCGGCCTTGACCTCCCTGAACGGCAGGGAGCGCCTGAACTTCTCCCCCAGGTCGCCCGCGGGCTGTTCGCCGAAGAGCGACGTCACCACCTTGGCGTTGATAAACTGCGGTTCGTCGTGGTAGGCCGTCTTCACATAGAACGGTATCACCGAGCTCATCCAGCCTTGGCAGTGGATGATATCCGGCGCCCAGCGGAGCTTTTTGACCGTCTCCAGCACGCCGCGCGCGAAGAAGATAGCCCGCTCGCCATTGTCGGGATAGTCGTTGCCCAGCTCGTCCTTGGTCATGGCCGGACTATTCTGGTAGTAATCCTCATTATCAATAAAATAGACCTGGATGCGCGACTGCGGTATGGAAGCCACCTTGATGATGAGCGGATGATCCGTGTCGTCGATGATCAGGTTCATACCCGAGAGTCGGATCACCTCATGCAACTGGCCACGCCTTTCGTTGATCGTGCTCCACTTCGGCATGAAGGTTCTTATCTCGAATCCGGCTTCTTGCATTTTGGCCGACATCAAACCTCCCATCTCTGCCATCTGCGATTGGGTGACGTAAGGGGTGGTTTCCTGGTTGATAAACAATACTTTCTTTGCCATTCTAACTTGTTTTATCGTGATTATTTCTTGACAAAAGTCGCGATAAACACGATTTCCCAGGTGCAAAGTTACGATTTTATTCCCGAATTCGCAGCGGCTTTTCAGATATTTTGTCTAATGGCATCGGCATTTTATTATATTTTTCAGATTACTTTTTGCCTATTTCGTAAAAATGTTGTTACTTTGCACCCGAAATATTTTGCAGATAATGAAAGTATTTGAAAAAAACGCAGACTTGCAGAACGCGCTCTTCGCTGCGCGCAAGCAAGGACAGTCGGTGGGATTCGTCCCCACGATGGGTGCCCTCCACGAGGGCCACGCCTCGCTCATCAAGCGTAGCGCCAAGGAAAACGACGTGACGGTGGTCTCCGTATTCCTCAACCCCACACAGTTCAACGACCCCGCCGACCTCGAACGCTATCCCCGCACACTGAAGGCCGACTGCGCCCTTTGCGAGGCTTGTGGCGCCGACTTCGTCTTCGCGCCTACCGTGAGCGACATCTACCCCACTCCCGATACCCGCCACTTTGAGTTTCCGCCCCAGACGACGGTCATGGAGGGCGCCCATCGTCCTGGCCATTTCAATGGCGTCTGCCAGGTGGTGAGCCGCCTGTTCTACATCGTCCAGCCCACCCGCGCCTACTTTGGCGAGAAGGACTGGCAGCAGATCGCCGTCATCCGCCGCCTGGTCGCCTACATCGGCAGCCACGTGGAGATTGTCCCCTGCCCCGTGGTGCGCGAGGCCGACGGCGTGGCCTTGAGCAGCCGCAACAAGCTCCTCACCCCCGAGGAGCGCGCCATCGCCCCCCATATCGCCCGTGCGCTGATGGAGAGCATCGATTACGCCAAGACCCACACCGTCGCCGAGACCCACGACCACGTGGTCAGCACGATCAACGCCATCGACGGCCTGGAGGTGGAGTACTTCCAGATAGTGGACGGCAACACGCTCCTCGACGTCCAGGACTGGCAGGACAGCGACTATGTGGTGGGCTGCATCACCGTCTATTGCGGCAAGACCCCGATCCGTCTGATCGATCACATCAAGTATAAGGAATAACACACGCTACACTTTCTTTTTTATATGTATATAGAAGTATTGAAAAGCAAACTGCACCGCGTCAAGGTGACCCAGGCCAACCTCAACTACATCGGCAGCATCACCATCGACGAGGACTTGATGGACGCGGCCAATCTCATCGCCGGTGAGAAAGTGCAGATCATGGATAACGACAATGGAGAGCGCTTCGAGACCTACGTCATCAAAGGCGAGCGTGGCAGCGGCTGCATCTGCCTCAATGGTGCGGCAGCGCGCAGGGTGGTCGTCGGCGACACCATCATCATCGTAAGCTACGCCCTGATGGACTTCGAGGAGGCCAAGACCTTCAAGCCCTCTGTGGTCTTCCCCGAGAACAACCGCCTCTGACCCCCTGGGCGGACTTTCCTCCGCCCCGGAGGCCGCCAGCGACGGTCTCGCTATCGCTAATCACGGTCCTGGTGCCGGCAAGGCCCTGCCCAGACCCCAACCCAGTAGATAATCAATGAAGAAAACGATAACAGCATCGCTCCTGCTCCTCTCCTCCCTCGGACTCCATGCGCAGAGCGGCACCAACTCCCCCTACAGCCAGTATGGCCTGGGCGAACTCTCCGAACAGTCGGGCAGTTTCAGCCGCGGCATGAACGGACTGGCCTATGGCCTCCGGCTCAACAACCAAGTCAACGCCCTCAACCCGGCCTCCTACTCGGCCCTCGACTCGCTGTCGTTCATCTTCGACGCGGGCGTGAGCCTGCAGATGACGCAGTTCAAGGAGGGCGGCCGCTCCATCAGCGCGCGCAATGCTGACCTGGAGTATGTGGTGGCGGGCCTTCGCCTGTTTCGCCATGTGGGCGTGAGCTTCGGTCTGCTGCCCTACACCAACGTGGGCTACGACTACTCCAACTCCGCCCACATCAACGGCAGCCTCTCCCCCGAGTCGCCCACGGCCACCTACAACAATAAGTATAGCGGTTCGAAGGGCCTCCACCAGGTCTATCTCGGCGTGGGTGCGGAGCCGCTGCGCAATCTCTCCGTCGGTGTCAACGCCTCCTATCTCTGGGGTGGCTACACGAAATACGTGACCAATACGTATAGCGACGCCTACGTCAATACGCTGCAGCGCACCTACACCGCCGAGGTGCGCAGCTACAAGCTCGACTTCGGACTGCAATACACGCAGCCCCTCAGCGCCAAGGACCAGGTCACGCTGGGTCTGACCTACAGTCTGGGCCACAGTCTCAACGCCGACCCTGAGCTCTCCGTCATCAAGAACAACTCCCAGTTGGCCGTGGCCGACACGACCCACTTCCGTATCTCCAACGCCCTCGACCTGCCCCATACCTTCGGCGTGGGAGCGGTCTATAGCCACAACGGCCAACTGATGGTCGGCGCCGACTATCAGTTGCAGAAATGGGGCAGCCTCGACTACCCGCAGTATTCCGACCAGGGCGGCTACGGGCTCCAGAGCGGACTGCTCAAGGACCGCCACAAGGTCGTCCTCGGCGCCGACTACTGCCGCGGCGAGCGCCACCGTGGTTTCCTCAGCCGCCTCCACTACCGTGCGGGTATCGGCTACGCCACGCCCTACTTCACCATCAACGGCCAGGACGGCCCCAAGGAGATCTCGGCCTCGCTGGGCCTGGGCATCCCCATCGTCAACAGCTACAACAACCGATCGATGCTCAACATCTCCGCCCAGTGGGTGCGCCGCGAGGCTTCCTCGATGCTCACGGAGAACACGTTCCGCATCAACATCGGTTTCACCTTCAATGAGCGCATGTTCGCCAAGTTCAAGGTCGAATAGGCCCTGCGAGGGACCTATGTTGACCATAAAGGCTGCCACGACCGCATGAGTTTTCTAAGTCATCACACGAGAAGCGACCACCAGGGCATGAGGGGCTTGTTGCCCTCCATGCTCTCTTTCGTGCTGGCAGGGGTCCTGGCCGCGGGCTGCAACCAGCCCAAGGAGCACACCGCCCCCGCCATCCACGACCGCGACTCCGTGCCCATCATGACGACCTACGGCGTCAACACGCTCATCTCCGACTCCGGCGTCATCAAGTATCGCATCGTCGCCGAGCGCTGGGAGATCAACGAGAACCGCAACCCCTCGCGCTGGACTTTCGACAAGGGCATCCTGCTGACGCAGTTTGACGAGCAGAAGCGCGTGCTGGGCTACATCTCCTGCGACAGCGCCGTCTATTACGACAAGTTGCGCCGCTGGGTGCTCCGCGGCCGCGTGCGCATCCGTACGGCCCAGGGCGTGGAGTATGCGAGCCAGCAGCTCTACTGGGACGAGGGCGAGCACCAGCTCTACTCCCACGTCTTCTCCCATATCAAGACGCCCGACCGCGAACTCCAGGGCAGCTACTTCCGCAGCGACGAGACCATGACGGAGTATGAGATCGGCGACGCCAAGGGCTGGGGCCTCTTCGACAAGGCCGACATGGCTCCCTCGGCAGGCCGCAGAGAGGGGACGCCGATCCCTCCGGGGCCACCTGCCGCCGCCCAGCCCGTCGCCGACGGGAGACCAACGGTTGCCGATCGTCGGCAGCCCTGAATCGTGAATCATATTTGAACCATATTGGACACCTATACCTATAATATAATAGCCATCCTGGCCACCATGGTGCTCTCGGCCTTTTTCTCGGGCATGGAGATCGCCTTCGTGGCCAGCAACCGCCTTCTGATGAAGGTCGGCAAGGACCAGAGCGGACTCTCGCAGCACTGCCTGAAAGTCTTCTACGCCAACCCCAACAGTTTTGTCTCCACCATGCTCGTGGGCAACAACATCGTGCTGGTGGTCTATGGCATTCTCTTCGCCCGCATCTTCGACGGCCTATGGCAGTTGGCCGGCATCAGCAACGACGCCACGCTCGTCATGCTCGACTCCATCTGCTCCACCCTCGTCATCCTCTTCACGGGCGAGTTTCTCCCCAAGACGCTCTTCAAGAGCAACCCCAACCGCCTCATGAGCCTCCTGGCTCCCGTGGCCTACCTCTTCTATATCGTCCTGTGGCCCATCAGCCGCTTCTCCACCCTGCTCTCGCGCCTCTTCCTGCGCCTCCTGGGCGTCAAGATGGAGGAGGGCAACAACGACGGCACGTTTACCAAGGTGGACCTCGACGACCTCGTCCAGTCCTCCATCGACAACACGCCGCAGGGGGGCGAGGTCGATGACGAGATGAAGATCTTCCAGAATGCCCTTGACTTCCCCGACCTCAAGGTCCGCGACTGCATGGTGCCGCGCACGGAAATCAATGCCGTCCCCTACGACTGCACGGCCGACGAGCTGCAGCAGAAGTTTGTCGAGAGCGGCAACTCCAAGATCCTCATCTACAAGGAGGACATCGACCACATTGTCGGCTACATCCACACCCTCGAACTCTTCCGCGCCCGCGAGAAATGGCACGACCATATCCGCCAGATGCCCTTCGTCCCCGAGACCATGGCGGCACAAAAACTCATGCAGATCTTCCTCGGACAGAAGAAGTCGATCGGCGTCGTCGTCGATGAGTTTGGCGGCACCTCGGGCATCGTCTCGCTGGAGGACATCGTCGAGGAGATCTTCGGCGACATCGAGGACGAGCACGACAACACCAACTATATCGCGCAGCAGACCGCCGACGGCGACTACATCCTCTCGGGACGCCTGGAGATCGACAAGGCCAACGAGCTCTTCAACCTCGGACTGCCCGACAGTGGCGAGTACAAGACCATCAGCGGACTGATCCTCCACGCCTACCAGAGTTTCCCCAAACTCAACGAGGTGGTGAAGGTGGGCAAGTACCACTTCAAGATTGTCAAGAAGACCATGACCAAGATCGAGGTCGTGCGCCTCCATGTGGCCGAGGAGTAGTCTCCGTGCCATGCGTGCGGATAAGCCGTGACAAGAAAAAGCGAGTCATGGAAAGAAAAAGCGAGTGTCGCGGCAAGAACAATCGTGTCGTGGCAAGCAAATCGTGACAAGAAAAATAGAAAGAACGTCCTGTCAGAACCCGCATTATGGCCACTCTTGGCGGTCAAAAAGCAAAGAAACGAGGCGGCAAACGCAAATTGTCGGCAATTTATTCCGTCATTTGCCAACTTTTTATTAATTTTGTACGCATTTTCCATCCTGCTATGCGCCGCGTAGCCTCTCCGGACGGTCCTCCAAGGATCCGAAAAGCGGGCGGGCAAGGAGCCGAAAGCAGGCGGGGTGGAGAGAGAAAGAGAAAAGAAATAATAAAAAATAAAGTAAAAAATGACAGCTTTAGGAAAAATCAGAAGCAAAGGCATCTTGCTGATCATCATCATCGGCTTGGGTCTATTTGCGTTCATTGCCGAGGAGGCTTTCCGTTCCTGCAATGGCATCAAAGGTCAGAACAGCCAGCAGATAGGTGAGGTCCTTGGCGAGAAAATCTACGTGCAGGACTTCCAAAAACTCCTGGATGAGTATCAGGATGCGATGAAACTGACCATGCGCACCGACAACCTCAGCGAGGACCAGCTCAACCAGCTGAAGGACCAGGTATGGCAGCAGCTCGTCTCCGAGCGCGTGATGAAGGAAGACTGCAAGAAGCTCGGTCTGACCGTCACCGAGGACGAACTCCAGAACGTCCTCAACGATGGCACGAACCAGCTGCTCACGCAGACCCCGTTCGTCAACCAGCAGACCGGCCGCTTTGACGTATCGATCCTCAAGCAGTTTATCGACGCCTACCGCAAGGCCGAGGCCAGCAACAACAGCCAGCAGCTCGACCAGATGCGCCCCGCCTACAACTACTGGCTCTTCGTCGAGAAGAACCTCCGCACGCAGCTCCTGGCCCAGAAGTATCAGTCGCTCCTGGCCAACTGCGTCCTCTCCAACAAGGTAGAGGCCAAGATGGCCTTCAACGAGGAGAACGAGGAGGCCCAGATCCAGCTGGCTTCCATCGCCTACAACACGATCAAGGACGCCGACATCAAGGTGACGGACGAGGAGCTCAAGGCCAAGTATGAGGAGCTGAAGCCCGCCTTCCGCCAGCAGCAGGAGACGCGCGACGTAAAGATGGTTGACGTCCAGGTGAAGGCCAGCGCCACCGACCGTGCCCAGCTCCAGAAGGACATGGCCGGCTATCAGAAGCAGCTCGCCGCGGCCGCCGACCCCACCCAGGTGGTGAGCAAGAGCGGTAGCATGATCCAGTACATCGGTCTCCCCGTCAGCGGCAAGGCTTTCCAGCAGTACCCCGACATCGCCTCCAAGATCGACTCCATGGCCGTCGGTACGACTGGCGTCGTGGAGAACACGAAGGACAACACCTACAATATCGTCCGCATCCTCTCTCGCACCGAGCTCCCCGACTCCGTGGAGTTCCGTCAGATCCAGGTGGGTGGCAAGACGCTGGAGGCCGCTCGCGCTTCTGCCGACAGCATCCAGAAGGCCCTCGCCGCTGGTGGCGACTTCCAGGCCATCGCCAAGCGCTACGGCCAGGACAGCACCACGACGTGGTTCACGGGTGCGATGTATGAGCAGGCCAGCACGATGAGCCAGGACAACCGTGCCTACATCGAGGCGCTGCTCAACGGTGCCGTCGGTTCCACCCAGAACGTCGAGCTCACCCAGGGCAACGTCGTCATCCAGGTGCTCAACCGCAAGGCGATGAAGAGCAAGGCCGTCGCTGCCGTCATCAAGAAGGAAATCCGTTTCTCCGACAATACCTACTCCAAGGCTTACAACCGTTTCAGCCAGTTTGTCACGCAGAGCCAGGCCAGCCTGGCCGACCTGCAGAAGCACGCCACGAAGTTTGGCTACACGGTCCAGGATCTCAACGACTTCGCCACCTCCAGCCATACGGTGGGCAACGTCGGTGGTTCCGGCATCCGCGACGCCATCAAGTGGATCTTCGAGGCCAAGGAGGGACAGGTTTCCCAGCTCTTCGAGGCTGGCAAGGAGAACGACCACCTGCTGGTGCTCTGCATGACCAAGATCCATCCGCAGGGCTACCGTCCTTGGGACGACGCCCAGGTGAAGGAGATTCTCAAGCGCGAGGTGATCCGCGACAAGAAGGCCGAGATGATCATGGCCAAGCTCAAGGGCGTCAACAGCATCGCTGCTGCCCAGGCCAAGGGTGCCAAGGTCAGCACGGTCAATCAGATCACGTTTGCAGCCCCTGCCTTCATCCAGGCCACGGGAGCTGCTGAGCCCGCCCTCTCGGGTGCCGTGGCTGCCACGGCTCAGGGCAAGTTCTGCTCCGCCCCTGTCAAGGGCAACGCCGGCGTCTATGTCTTCCAGGTTGTGAAGAAGCAGATGCGTCCGGCCAAGTACAACGAGGAGCAGCAGATTCAAATGTGCCGCCAGCGTGCTATGCAGTACATGGGCAACTTCATGCAAGACCTCGTCTTCGGCGCGGGAGTGGTTGACAACCGCTACCTCTTTTTCTAATGGAATATCACACAAAAAAAGGGTTTTAAGGTAAATTATTTTAGTAACTAAGATTGTAAACGGAAGGGTCTGGGCTGTGACAGTTCGGGCCCTTTATTTTTTTCTCCCGATCTCCACGGCTTCTTAGCCCGTGCGCAAGAAAGCATTTTTTTCACAGTTATTATTAGGTCATGTCGAAAAAATTTCCTACCTTCGCACCGTCTAATAAGTATGTATAACAAATTAAGTATTCTATCATGAAAAGCGAAGAAAAAACTATGACAGAAAGCGAGTTTGTAAACCTCATGCGCCAGCAAGGCTGTAACGCTGAGGCAGTGGATAACGACGACGTGGTCCTGATCCCCATTTACGATGGTATAACCGATGATCATGGTTGCATCAGTCAAGAGATGTACCGAGTCCCCAGGGCGATTGCACCCGACTGCAACTTCATCGTTCGCCTGGCGGACGACAGTTTGGCCAACTACCGCATGCACAAGGGTGACGAGTTGAGAATGCGCAAACAGGACACTGCACAGTCGGGAGAGTTCGTACTGGCCATTTACGACGGCCTGCCTACCGTCAAGGTCTATTTCGAGGACGAGGACGGGTCTAAATGGCTCGTGCCAGGCGACGAAACGCGCGATGCCATGCGCATCAACGCGGACCACGCTTGCAGCATCATCGGCGTGGCTACGGCCTGGATCAAGCAGTGCCGCGCGGTCAGTCCCGAAGACTGTGCCAAGGCGGAGAAGGCGGTCCGCTCCAGCAAGAAGTAACAGTTCCTACACTTTCCAAGGTGGCTTCGGCCACCTTTTTTCGTACCCTACCCCGCCGTTTCCTCTCTCTTTCCCTGTCCTTCCTGTTCATCGTTCAGTCCACCCATTCTTCGTTCTATCCTCCCGCCCTAGGTGCTATCACCCGGGGAAAGAATCCCTCTCCAAGATTCACATCTTAGAGAGGGCGCAAACATTTATTTACCTATAATTGCTTAAAACGTTAGTATGGTGGCTACACGGCTGCCATGCAACTCGTCACGCCGAGGGCTGTGGCGATGGCCGTGAGGATCGAGATGGCGGTCTGAATGACGAAGCGCCATACCT
>OLFU01000678.1_pt1 | contig 38116 bp, 37 predicted proteins | sample 1605161 | NCBI WGS metagenome assembly OLFU01 (sample SAMEA3888914, study PRJEB22519) | human gut metagenome | biome: human gut; feature: human-associated habitat; material: faeces | place: Denmark | collected 2011
TGGCCGACGCCTTTGGAGTGTACAAGAACTTGTGAGTAGTCTCAGGCTTGCCTGGACAAAAGCATACACGATGAAAAAGGAATATTTCTAGGTATAGATAATTTCTATGTTATTCTATGTTTTTAGTAGCAGGTATTTCAGTGAAAGCTGGTTTCATCAGTCTTGGCTGTTCCAAGAATCTCGTTGACACGGAGGTCATGCTCGGCATCCTCCAGCAGCACGGCATTGAGCTCACGGCCAACCCGGCCGAGGCCGACATCCTGATCGTCAACACCTGCGCCTTCATCCAGTCGGCCAAGGAGGAGTCGATCACGACCATCCTCAACATGGCCGAGTACAAGGAGAGCGGTCGCTGCCGCAGCCTGATCGTCGCGGGCTGCCTCGGCCAGCGCTACAAGCAGGAGCTCTTAGACGAGATTCCCGAAGCCGACGCCATCATCGGCACGGGCGCCTGGGGCCGCATCATGGAGGCCGTCGAGGAGACGCTCAAGGGCCATCGCCTTGTCATTGCCGGCAAGGACGAAGCGCTCTACGACGAGCACACACCGCGCATCACGACGACGCCTTCATACACGGCTTACGTCAAGATTGCGGAGGGCTGCAACAACCGCTGCGCCTTCTGCGCCATCCCGTACATCCGCGGCGACTACCGCAGCCGCCGCATCGAGGACATCTGCGATGAGATCCGCCACCTGACGGAGAACGGCGTGCGCGAAGTCGTGCTGATCGCTCAGGACTCGACGGAGTACGGCCGCGACCTCTACGGCCAGCCGAAGCTCGCAAAGCTCCTGCGCGAGATCGTCAAGGTGCCGAAGCTCAAGTGGGTGCGCACGCTCTACAGCTACCCGAAGTACTTCAGCGACGAGCTCATCGAGACGATTGCCAGCGAGCCGAAGATCTGCAAGTACGTCGACCTGCCGCTGCAGCACGCGCATGATGCCGTGCTGCGCAGTATGCGCCGTCCTGACACGCAGGAGGAGATGCGCGCGCTCATCCACAAGCTGCGCGAGCGCATCCCCGGCGTGACGATCCGCTCGACCTTCATCGTCGGCTTCCCGGGCGAGACGGATGCCCAGTATCAGACCTTGCGCAACTTCCTCGAGGAGATGCGCCTTGACAAGGTCGGCGTCTTCACGTACTCGCGCGAAGAGGGCACGCCGGCCTACGATATGCCGAACCAGGTGCCGGAGGAGATCATGCAGGAGCGCTATCACGACCTCATGAGCCTGCAGTGCAAGATCTCCGAGGAGATCAACCAGTCGCTCGAAGGCAAGGAACTCGATGTCCTCATCGAGGGTCGCGACGAGGAGCAGCCGAACATCTCGGTCGGCCGCTCCTACCGCGAGGCGCCCGAGGTCGATGGCCAGGTCTACGTCGAGAACGATGCGGACAGCAAGCCGGGCGACATCGTGCGCGTGCGCGTCCTGCAGGGCTTCACTTACGACGTCGTCGGCGAGCGCATTGACGGCGCAGAGACGGGGAAGAAGGCAGCGGAATGAGCAAGAAGCTTCTTGAAGAAAGCGTAGGAAAGGAACTCCTCGCGCAGGGGCTCACGATTGCCTGCGCCGAGTCGTGTACGGGTGGCCTCTTGACGAGCCGCCTGACAGACATCGCCGGTAGCTCGGCCTACGTTATGGGCTCGGTTGTCTCGTACACGAACCGCATCAAGGAATCGCTCGTCGGCGTGCGCCACGAGACGCTGCTTTCGCACGGGGCAGTCTCAGAGGAGACGGCGCGCGAGATGGCAGAGGGCATCGCGCGCGCCATCGGGACGGATATCGGCGTCGGCATCACTGGCATCGCCGGCCCGGGCGGCGGCACGAAGCAGAAACCCGTCGGACTCGTTTTCATCGCCGTTTCAGGTCCGAGGGGTACGATGGTCAAAGAAAATCACTTCAGCGGCGCGCGCACGGAGATCAAGCGCCAGACGACCGACACGGCCCTCGAGATGACCCGCGCGTATCTTGAACAGCTGAAACGGGAACAAGCCTGACAAGAAGAGAGGAAGAGATACTATGCGTTTCCATTCTTATATGGCAGCGGCGGCACTCGGTGCATCGCTGCTCCTGATGCCGGCTATGCCGGCCTTTGCCGCAGAGCAGGCACCGGCGGCAGCCTCGCAGGCAGCCGAAGCCGCGCTGCCCTACACTTACACGAGCCAGCAGTACGGCTACACGATCCAGTGTCCGCAGAAGCCGGTCGGCGTCATTCCGGCCAGCGCGCTCTACGAGGACAGGAAGGGCGATGTCCTTATCTTCGACAACGACGGCTACAACATCAAGTACGCCTGGATTGTGCTGACGGACGCCTTTGACAACAAGAGCGTGCCAGATCTCAACAAGCTCAAGGAAGCAGATGCCGAGAAACTGCTCTCGGGGATCATGGGCAGCAACGGCTACGAGGGCATCATGCTCGTCAATCTCAACGCGAAGAACAAGGCCATTTACGCCGTGACGGCCAAGGAAATCGAGATCGACGAGAACGGTGACGGCCAGATTGACGGCGTGGCCAAGGCCGATACGCAGATGGCCGTCGCTTTCTTCCGCACGGAGAAGGGCAATCGCTACGGCGTTGAGCTCATCGACAACCCGGACCTGCGCGAATCGTCGCTCGCCGCTTTCCAGAAGGGCATCACGACTCTGAAGGATGTCGACGGCAAGCAGCTCATGAGCAGCAAGGACAAGAAAGTCAAGAACGTCAAGAAAGATAAGAAAGACAAGAAGAACAAGAAGTAAGGCAAAAGGGCTGCCGCACGGGAGAGTCGTGCGGCAGCCCTTTTTCTTGTACGGTCCATGACTTGCATGGTGACGCAGGCATCAAAAAAGCCAGCCCTTGCGGACTGGCTCTGCATTCATATGGCAGGGGTAGCTGGACTCGAACCAACGCATGCGGGATTCAGAGACCCGTGCCTTACCAACTTGGCGATACCCCTGTGTCTTTCGACATTTATATATTATACGGATGAGGGGACCTGTTGTCAAGCGGGAAATCAAAAATTTTTGCAGAGAGTTTTTGATTTCTCGCTTGCCTTATCGCGGAAATCTGCTATAATCTAGATAACGAATGAATGACTGTTCATATATTTAAATGGAGGCCAAAATGAATCAAAGGCAGAATAAGAACCTCATCCGCATCATCACCGCGGCCGCGCTCATGGTCGTGCTGGCCTATGTGCCGCTCTCTGGCACGGCGCGCTTCCTCGCGTACCTCGTGCCGTACTTCGTCGTCGGCTACGACATCCTCATCAAGGCGGCCAAGGGCGTCTGGCGCCGCCAGCCGCTCGACGAGTGCCTGCTCATGGCCGTGGCGACAGTCGGCGCGATGGCGCTCGCCGTCTACGAGGACGGCGACTACACGGAGGGCATCGCCGTCATGCTCTTCTATCAGGTCGGCGAGTGGTTCCAGTCGTATGCAGTCGGCCGCAGCCGCCGCAATATCTCGGAGCTCATGGACATACGCCCCGACTACGCTAATCTCGTCGAGCCGGACGGCGTGCACCGCGTCGGCCCCGACTCCGTGGGCGTCGGCTCGACGATCCTCGTCAAGCCTGGCGAGAAGATCCCCTTAGACGGCGTGGTCGTGGACGGCGAGTCGAGCCTCAATACGATCGCGCTGACGGGCGAGAGCCTGCCGCGCCGCGTCAAGACGGGCGATGCGGTCATCAGCGGTTGCATCAATGCGGACGGCCTGCTGACCATCCGCACGACGAAGCGCTTCGCGGAGTCGACTGTCTCGCGCATCCTGCAGCTCGTCGAGGAGGCGAGCTCCCGCAAGTCGAAGTCGGAGCACTTCATCGCGAAATTCGCGCGCATCTACACGCCGATTGTCGTCGGCGCTGCTGCCGTGCTGGCCGTCGTGCCGCCGACTGTCGCCCTCCTCGGCGGCATGGAGTCTGCTTGGGGGACGTGGGCCTACAGGGCGCTTGTCTTCCTCGTCATCAGCTGCCCGTGCGCGCTCGTCATCAGCATCCCTCTCTCGTTTTTCGCCGGCATCGGCGGGGCGAGTCGCGCCGGCGTGCTCATCAAGGGCTCCAACTACATGGAGACGCTCGCCTCTGTTGACACAGTCGTCTTTGACAAGACGGGCACGCTGACGAAGGGCGTGTTCGAGGTCACGGCCATCCACCCCGAGACGATCGAGCCAGAAGAGCTCTTGCACCTCGCGTCACATGTCGAGCGCTACTCGACGCACCCGATCGCCGTCTCGCTGCGCGCGGCGTACGCGCATGAGGCGGACGACTGCCGTGTCGAGGCGGTCGAGGAGGTCGCCGGCCACGGCGTGCGCGCCACGGTCAACGGCCATAGTATCTGCGTCGGCAATGCGAAGATGATGGAGTCCCTCGGTGCGGCCTGGCATCCTTGCGAGAGGAAGGGCACAATCATCCACGTATCCATCGATGGCGTCTACGCGGGCCACATCGTCATCTCGGATGTCATCAAGGCGAATGCGGCTGCAGCCATTGACGCGCTGCACAAGAACGGCATCCGGCGCACGGTCATGCTGACGGGCGATGCGAAATCTGTCGCCGACCAGGTCGCGGCGGAGCTCTCTCTCGATGAAGTCTACAGTGAGCTGCTGCCGCAGGACAAGGTCGCGAAGGTTGAAGCGCTGCTGCGGCAGGAGCAGGGCGGCAAGCTGGCCTTCGTCGGCGACGGCATCAACGATGCACCCGTGCTCTCGCGTGCCGACGTCGGCATCGCGATGGGCGCGATGGGCTCTGATGCAGCCATCGAAGCTGCCGATGTCGTGCTGATGGACGACGATCCACTCAAGATCGCGGTGGCACAGCGCATCGCGCGCAAGACGATGCGCATCGTTCGCGAGAACATCGTCTTCTCAATCGGCGTCAAGGCTGTCGTGCTCGTGCTCGGCGCCGTCGGCCTCGCCAATATGTGGGCGGCCATCTTCGCCGATGTCGGCGTCATGGTGCTGGCCGTTCTCAATGCCATGCGGGCGCTCTTTGCGAGCGGCCAGCTGCCAGAGACTCCCTCCGCGGCCGCTGTCCGCGAAGAGGTACTGCCGTCGGGCGCGGCTGTCGAGACGATTCCCGTTCCCCAGGCTGCTGCAGAGAGTGAGCCCGTGAAGGAGGCAGGATCTGTGCCGCATCATTCCTACCGCATCGAAGTGGACTGCGCCAACTGTGCGAACCTCATGGAGCAGGCGGCAAACAAGGTGCCGGGCATCCGTCATGCTGCCATCAACTTTATGATGCAGGAGATGAAGGTCGAATTTGAGCCGGATGCCGATCCAAAAGAAGTCATGCCGCGCGTGCGCACGGCATGCAAGAAGGTCGAGGACGACTGTGAGATCTATATCTGAATCCTGAATGGAATATAAGGGTACTGCAACAAAAAAGAGCGAGGTGATATCTCGCTCTTTTTGTCATGAGACGCGGCTCATGAATGGTGTCGTCTCGAGGTAGATCTCGAAGGTGCGCGGCCACGGGAAACTCATGTCGGCCTGCAGGTCATGGAGCTGCAGCCAGATGGTGCCGGAGGGCGCAGCGACGGGGAAGGGCGCGCGGAAGGCGGCCGTGTTCTTGTAGACGAGCAGGTGGCGCGTTATTGAGGCACGCAGCATCATGTTGGCCCAGCGATAATTGCGATCGAGGTCGAGGTCAGCGGTGTTGGTGTAACCTGCTTTCTTGAGCGTACCATTGATGATATCGATATCTTCCTTGAGGTAGAAGTAATCTTCGAGGATGCGGTTCTCGAGGAAGCGGACCTGCGCAGCAGCGAGGCCGATGGCCTGGTCGTCATCGCGGACGTCGGGGAGCGATGAGCGGTAGAGGCACGCCTGGGCAACAGCTGTGCCGATGGCATTGCTCGTCGTGTTCCAGCCTGCGTAGGCGAGCAGATGGTTGACAGGGAAGGCGGCCGCGATGAGCTGTGGCAGGACTGTCTCATCGGCGTTGAAGTGCTTGCTGAGGTCGACGAGTGCCGTCGGCTGCCCCTTGGCGAGGTTGTCTTCGAGCAGGCGCACGCAGGCACCGCGACTCCAGAGCGTGTCCTTGTCGGTGTCGTTCGTCGAGACGAGCAGCGTGAAGTCGGCCTCTTCCGGCGAGGCGGCGAGTGAGCCGCCCGTCAGGCGTATCTTCTCCTCGGTGCAGACGCCCGTCGAGACGGCCATGTAGGGCATGACGCGGTCGCGCGCGCCGGGGTCGTTGTAGGCGACGAAGATCTTCGGCGCATAACCAGTCTGCTCGTTGTGCCAGGCGGCGAGCAGCGACAGGGCAATCTCGTCGGCGCCGTGCGTCAGGAAGACCTGGCGGTCAGAGAGGCCGAGGCTCTTGATGTAGTCCAGGAGCGCGTACTTCTCGATGTTCGGGATGCCGTACTCCTCGCCGTCGTCCTGCCCGAGCACGAGGCGCGTGATGGTCCCGTCGTGCGTGAGGTCAATGAGCCGCTCGTTGAGTGCGGCGTTTTCGTGGAAGTGGGCGAGGTAGCGCTCCAGGCTTGCAGGCGGGATCTTCGCCTTGAGTGCAGCGAGCGCTGCCGCATCGACGGGGAGCCCGGCTGCCTGGCGGCCGGCAAGACGTGAATAGGCCATGATGTCGCGCCGCTCGTCGTAGCCATCGATGGTATCCTGCGGCGTCAGGCGCGGCAGGATGCTGAACGCATAGATCGGCACGTCTGGGTTTGCTGCATGGAGCTCGCGCAGGAAGGCGAGAAGCGCTTCGATTTCTCCGGGAGCGGCCTGTTTTTCGCGGGCCGTCAACAGGCCGCCGTAGAGCAGCTGGTCGATCGAGAGGAAGATCGCGTCGGTCTTGCCCGTGGCTGCCGCATCGAGCAGCCATTGGCGCATGGCTTTTGTATCTCCCGGCTGCGAGTAGTAGTCCTGTATCTCGTGCGGCGGCGTCACGACTTCTGTCCCGCTGATGCGGCCTGCATCGATGACGAACTGGCGGCATGGCGGGCGGCCGTCGAGCGGCACGAGGATGACATGATGCGCCGTCGTTTCCTGCGGCGAGACAGGCGTGCCGGCCGGATGGCGCAGGGCCCGCAGATTCCAGAGACCGAGCGCGAGGAGCGGCACGAGCATGAGAATCAGGAGAGCGCGGCGCTTTCGATATCGTTCCAAAGAGATGTCCATCCTTTCTCTATAGATGTTTGATACACGTCAGTTAATTATACCATAAAGGTTCACGAAAGCGGCAAAGTATGGTAGAATGAATCTGTTTATAGGCTTTTTGATTTGGAGTGGAATATATGAGAATCATAACGGGGTCGGCGCGGGGCTGTCGCCTGAAGACGCCGAAGGGCCAGGCGACACGGCCGACGTCGGACCGGATCAAGGAGTCCCTGTTCAACATCCTCGGCCAGAAGGTGTACGGGCGCAAGGTGCTCGACATCTTTGCGGGCACAGGGAATCTCGGGCTCGAGGCGCTGTCGCGCGGCGCGGCGTCGGCCTGCTTCGTCGACCAGGCGACGGCGGCGCTGATCCGCGAGAACGCGGTGCACACGCGCCTGCAGGACAAGGCTGCTGTGCACGGCTGCGATGTCTTCGCGCAGCTCTCGCGCTTTGCGCAGGGCGGGGAGTCCTTTGATCTGATCTTCTGCGATCCGCCCTACCACAAGGGCCTCGCCTGGCGGGCACTGACGTTCTTCGACGAGAGCACGGTGCTCGCTCACGCCGGCATCCTCGTCGTCGAGCACGGCGCGGATGAGAACGATATGCCGGAGCTCTCGGAACTTCGCTGCGTGCTGAACCGCCGCTATGGCCGCACGACGCAGCTGAGCTTCTTCCAGCGCAAAGCGTACCTGAAAGAGATAGAGGAGGCGGAGCAATGAGGCGAGCCGTTTGTTCAGGCAGTTTCGACCCCGTGACGAATGGCCACATCGATATCTTCGAGCGCGCCAGCACGATGTTTGACGAGATCATCATCTGCGTGTTCCACAATGTGAACAAGCAGGCGTTCTTCCCGGTCGAGGAGCGCGTGCGCTTCCTGCGCGAGGCGACCGCGCACATCGAGAATGTCAGGGTCGACTCGTTCTCGGGGCTCATCACGGACTACATGAAGGCGCATGAGGCACATGTCATCGTGCGCGGCGTCCGCTCCATCAAGGACCTCGAGTACGAGCAGAACGAAGCCTATATGATCCGCCATCTGGAGCCCGATATCGACACGGTCTTCCTCTTGACGCGGCCGGAGTATTCATTCGTGAGTTCCTCGGGGATCCGGGAGCTCATCCGTTTCCACGGTGATGTGCACGGCCTGGTACCACCCTGCGTGGAGCAGGCAATCCAGATTCTAGGACAAGAAAGGGAGTAAGCGGAATATGGGAGTACGCGAGACTTTAAATAAGATCGAGAACATGGTGGCCACGGCCAAGACCTTCCCGTTCACGGGCCACATCCTCATCAACGATAACGACCTCGTCCACTACGTCGAGGAACTGCGCAATGACCTGCCGAAGGAACTCGATAAGGCAGAGGTCATCATGAAGGAGCGCGACCAGATCATCGAGGACGCGCGGCGCGAGGCGGAGCACATCCGCACGGAGGCGGAGCGCCAGGCTGCAGCGATGGTGGAGAACAGCGAGATCGTCTTGAAGTCGAAGCAGCGCGGCAAGGAAATCCTGCAGGAGACACAGCAGAAGGAGACGGCGATGGTCCAGGCCGCAGAAGCGCAGGCGCGGGAGCTCCAGAACAATGTGGACGCCTACGCAAACCAGGTCTTCGAGCAGCTGATCGCGCATGTCTCGCGGACGTTTGACGGCGTCCAGCAGGCGCAGAACGGCGTGCAGCAGGCCGCCGCAGGTGTCCAGCAGGTCACGCAGGGACTCCAGCAGGCATTGCAGGTCCTGCAGACGGCCAAGGCGGGGCTCAATCAGCCACAGCCGCCCCTTCCTGCACAGTCGGCACCGGCGCAGGCCCAGACCGCGGCAGAGGAGAAGCCGGCAGAAGAATGAGTGCGTGAGAATGCATGCAAATGATGGCCTATGATGAAGATCATGGGCCTTTTTGATTCTTGACAGGAGGATGAGGAGCGCATGACGGATGCGGAGATCGTGGCGATGCTTCGCCGCTATAAAGACGGGCGTCTCTCGGAGCGGGAGGCCGTGGCATACTTGGAGAAGTCTTCGGTCGAGGAACTCGGTTTTGCGGAGGTCGACCATGCGCGCGAAAGGCGCCAGGGCTTCCCGGAGGTCATCTACGGCGAGGGCAAGATGGGGGAGCAGGTGCTCGCCATCATGGAATCGCTCGCGAAGAGCAGTGCAGGCAGCGTCATGGCGACGCGCATGAGCGCGGAGAAGGCCGCCTTTGTGCAGGAAAGACTGCCGGAGGCTGAGTATGATGCGGTTTCACGTATCCTCTACATCGAGCGGCCTGCCAGACGCGACGCAGCGCACATGGTCCTCATCCTGTCGGCCGGCACGAGCGACATCCCCGTGGCGGAGGAAGCGCGCCTCACGGCGCACCTCTATGGCAACGTGGTCAAGGTGCACTACGACTGCGGCGTAGCGGGCATCCACCGGCTCTTCGCCCACAGGGCGGACATCGAGGCGGCCAACGTCATCATCGTTGTCGCCGGCATGGAAGGCGCGCTCACGAGCGTCGTCGGCGGACTGACGGACAAGCCGGTCATCGCCGTGCCGACGAGTGTCGGCTACGGCGCGGCCTTCCACGGCGTCACAGCACTCCTAGCAATGCTCAGCAGTTGTGCCGCGGGTGTCAGCGTCGTCAACATCGACAACGGCTTTGGCGCGGGCGTGCTCGCGAGCAGGATCAACCATCTGCGCTGAAAAGGCGGAGAAGATAGAGGAGATGCATTTATGAAAGCGATTTATCTCGACTGTTTTTCGGGCATCAGCGGCAACATGCTGCTCGGGGCCTTCCTGCAGGCAGGCGTGCCGGAGGCGTATCTTCGCGCAGAGCTCGCGAAACTGCCACTTGAGGGAAGCTATGTGATGAAGGTGGAGCCCGTCATGAAGAATGGCATCGCCGCCTGCTATGTCGATGTCAGGCTTCCCCATCATGATGACCATCATGATGGGGAACATGGGCACGAGCATCGCACGATGGCGGATATCCGCGCGCTGATTGAAGCATCCGCGCTGTCGGAGGCGGTCAAGGCGCGCAGCCTGGCCATCTTCCAGACGCTTGCGGAGTCGGAGGGCAAGGTGCACGCGCGCCCCGCCGACACGGTGGCGTTCCACGAGGTCGGTGCGGTCGACTCCATCCTCGACATCGTCGGCGCGGCCATCTGCCTCGACTACCTGGGTATCGAGCGCGTCTTCGCCTCAAAGGTCAACACGGGCTCGGGCTTCGTGCACTGCGCGCACGGCCTTATGCCAGTGCCCGCGCCAGCGGTGGCCGAGCTCCTGCTCGACTGGCCGAGCTATCATGCCGGCGCCGAGAAGGAGCTCACGACGCCGACGGGCGCGGCCTTCCTGCGCAGCCAGGCTGCCTTCTCGGAGAGCCTGCCGGAGGGGTTCCGCGCAGCTGGCGCCGCCTATGGTGCCGGTACCTGGGATCTTGCCATCCCCAATGTGCTGCGCCTCTATATCGGCCAGCTTGATGAGGCAGCGGAGAACGGGCAGGGGACGGATTTCCTGGTGCTCGAGACGAATATCGACGACATGAGCCCACAGGTCTACGGCTATCTCTACGAGCGCCTTTTCACGGTCGGTGCTCTCGACGTCTGGACGACGCCCATCGTCATGAAGAAGACGCGGCCGGCCGCGATGCTCTCCGTGCTCTGCCGCACGGGCTCGAAGGATGCGTGCGCCTCCGTCATCTTGCGCGAGACGACGAGCATCGGCCTGCGCGTCCGCAAGGTGGCGCAGCGCATCGAGGCGGAGCGCGAGACGGTGCACGTCGCGACGCCGTACGGCGAGGTCGCCTGCAAGCGAGCCTTCTGGCACGGGGCGCTCGTCAACAGCAAGCCGGAGTACGAGGACTGCTGCTTATTGGCGCGCCGCGCAGGTGTGCCGCTGAAGCAGGTGGAAGAGGCCGCGCGACTGGCCCTCGCCGCGCTTGCCTGCGATGGACTGCGAGAGAGTAAGAGCTGAAATGCGAAAAGAGTCCTTTACAACACGATGAAGATGTCGTATAATGAGTCCTGTTGAAATCAAGATATGTTGTAACAAGGTTCGCGTGTTACTGGTCATGCAGGCATCAGCGAAGAGCAGCAGATCCCGTTTTAGAGGAAGGGGATCTTTGTAGTTGCTTTTTGCTGATGCCTTTTTTGTGCCTGCACGCGGCGGGAAAGGACGGTCTCATGAAAGACGAAATCTTCAGCGTACTGCAGCGCGTCGGCCGCAGCTTCATGCTGCCGGTCGCTGTGCTGCCGATTGCCGGTATCCTGCTCGGTATCGGCGCGTCGTTCACCAACCCGACGACGATCAAGACGTATGGTCTCGAAGCCATCTTTGGCGATGGCACGCTTCTCGGCGGTCTTCTGACCATCATGGCCAGCGCGGGCAGCACGATCTTCGGCAACCTGCCGATCATCTTCGCCGTCGGCGTCGCCATCGGCATGGCCAAGGCGGAGCGCGAGGTCGCGGCTCTTGCGGCCATGATCTCCTTCTTTGTCATGCACAGCGCCTGCAATGCCATGCTCAAGCTCAACGGCCAGATCCTGCCGGACGGCACCATTGCGCCGGGCGTGCTCGAGGGCACGATCGCGAGCTCCTGCGGCATCATGTCGTACCAGATGGGCGTCTTCGGCGGCATCATCGTCGGCATCGGCGTCGCGTACCTCCACAATAAGTTCCACAAGATCGTGCTGCCGAACGCGCTGTCGTTCTTCGGCGGCTCGCGCTTCGTGCCGATTATCTCGACAGTCGTCTACCTCTTCGTCGGTATCGGCCTCTACTTCGTCTGGCCGCTGGCACAGGAGGGCATCTTCGCGCTCGGCAGCCTCGTCACGGGCACGGGCTACGTCGGCACGCTGATCTTCGGCATCATCAAGCGCGCCCTGATCCCGTTTGGCCTGCACCACGTCTTCTACCTGCCGTTCTGGCAGACGGGCGTCGGCGGTTCGATGATGATTGACGGCCAGCTCGTCCAGGGCGGCCAGAACATCTTCTTCGCGCAGCTCGCCTCGCCGGATGTCGCGCACTTCAGCGCTGACGCGACGCGCTACTTCTCCGGTGAGTTCATCTTCATGATCTTCGGCCTGCCGGGTGCAGCGCTCGCCATGTACCGCTGTGCGAAGCCGTCGAAGAAGACGGCGGCCAAGGGCCTGCTACTCTCCGCTGCCCTTACTTCGATGCTCACGGGTATCACGGAGCCGATCGAGTTCTCCTTCCTCTTCGTCGCACCGGCACTCTTCGGCGTTCAGGTTGTCCTTGCCGGCGCAGCCTACATGATTGCGCACATGCTCAACATCGCTGTCGGCCTGACGTTCTCGGGCGGCCTGCTCGACCTCTTCATCTTCGGCATCCTGCAGGGCGAGGCGAAGACGAGCTGGATGTACATCATCCCGGTCGGCATCATCTACTTCTTCCTCTACTACTTCATCTTCACTTGGATGATCAAGAAATTCGACTTCAAGACGCCGGGCCGTGAGGACGACGACGAGGAGACGAAGCTCTACACGAAAGCAGACTACCAGGCCAAGAAGGGCGCCGGCGCAAGCGGCGGCTCGCAGCAGAGCGTCGAGGATGCCAAGAGCTCGATGATCGCGCGCGGCCTTGGCAGCAAGAGGAACATCACGTCGGTCGACTGCTGCGCGACGCGCCTGCGCTGCTCGGTGGCGGATTCCTCGCTCGTCAACGAGAAGATCCTCAAGGCGACGGGCGCTGTCGGCGTCATCAAGAAGGGAACGGGCGTCCAGGTCATCTACGGACCGCAGGTCGCCGTCATCAAGGCCAACCTCGAGACGTACCTCGAGACGGCTCCCGATGTCGAGCCGGAACTCGATGCCCCGGCAGAGGAGCCTCAGGCAGAAGAGGCCCCAAAGGCTGAAGAGAAAAAGGCTGCTGCACCGCAGGCTGCTGCGCATGCGCTCTGCACGCCTGTCGCCGGCGACGTCCACCCAATCGCTGAGGCGCCGGATGAGGCGTTCGCGAGCAAGATGATGGGCGACGGCTACTTCGTCTACCCAACGGAAGAGACGGTCTACGCGCCGTCCGATGGCGAAGTCGTCTTCGTCTTCGACACGAAGCACGCCATCGGCATGAAGGCCGCTGACGGCACGGAGTACCTGCTGCACATCGGCGTTGACACCGTCAATCTCGGCGGCAAGGGCTTCGAGGTCTTCGTCGAGAACGGCCAGAAGGTCAAGAAGGGCGACAAGCTCATGCACTTCGACGATGCGTTCATCAAGGCGAATGCCAAGTCGGATGCCTGCCTCGTCATCTTCACGGGCCTGCAGGAAGGCCAGTCCATCGAGATGGAGAAGACGGGCGAAGTCAAGGCACTTGACGAAGTCGCGAAGTTCTGAGCAGATCCTATCATTATAACCGTATAATCACCGTAAAAAATCTCCTTGTATGGCTATAGCATATGACCTCGGAAATGGGTTATAATGATAGCATCATATAAGGGGGTTTTTTATGTTTCGTGTCATAAAGCCTTTGAACAACAACGGGCTCTTGGCGCTGACGGAGGAAGGAAGGGAAGTTATCCTGCTCGGCAAGGGCATCGGCTTCGGGAAGAAGAGCGGCGAGCGGCTCGAGCGCCTGCCGCAGGCCAAGGTCTACCACCTCATCACCGATGGGGAAAGCAGCGCCTTGCAGCGCGTCAACGGCATCGATGCGCATGCGGTCGAGTTCGCGGCGCGCGTGCTCGACGAGGCACGCAAGTCATTCCCTGACATGGCCGATGACATCCTGCTGCCGATGGCGGACCACATCGCGATGGCGCTCGAGCGCTGTCGGCGCGGCATTCGCCTGCCCAATCCTCTGCAGCACGACATCATGGCGATGTTTCCCGACGAGTACCGCATCGCTGAGCAGGGTATCCGCGCGATCGAGCGGGAAGATGGCGTAGAGCTGCCGCCTGAGGAGGCGGGCTACCTCTCCCTGCACATCCATGCGGGCATCAGCGAGCAGAATGCGGGCGACAGCCTGACGAACATCCGGCTGGCCGCCGAGTGCATCGCGGAACTCGAAGCAGAGCTCGGGCTGACGCTGCGGCGCACAGAGCTCAAGTACACGCGCCTCGTCAGCCACATCTGCTACATGATCCTGCGCATCCGCGCGCAGGAGGTGGTGCCCATCCAGATGGACGATTACGTGCGCAAGATGTACCCTAAGGCCTATGCGCTCGCAGAAAAGCTTTCAGTGTCGCTTTCCAGGAAGCTGCGCCTGCCCGTCGCGGCAGCGGAGACGACGCTGCTCGCCATCCACATCCAGCGCGTGCTCTGACCGTCCTCATGGCTCAGGCGCTGCGCGCAGGGATGCCCGAGGACAGTTGATACTTGACAAAGGAATGGGCACATCGCTATAATGTATGGAGGTTGATGCTGATATGAAAATAAACATTGCTGAATCGAATGCGGACTTCATGCAGGAGATTCCGTTTGCGTTCACGACGACGGCCGAAGCCATCGGCGCCGTTGCGGACGATTATGCCTTTGTGGGACCTCTGACGGTCGAGGGGCATATCGTCCACACGGGAAGCTGCTGGCGTGCGGAAGGCGTCATTCGCTGTACGAAATCCTTTGTGTGTGACCGCTGCCTGGCACCGTGCCAAGAGGAGCAGGAACATTCCTTCTCGGAAGAATTCCGCCGCACGGGTGAGATGGCTGAGGATGAAGAGGTCAATCGCTTCGACGGCGACCTCATCGATATCGCGGAGCTTGTCCGCGATACCGTCCTGGCGGCTCAGCCGCTCAGCAAGCTCTGCAAGCCCGATTGCAAGGGCCTCTGCCCCGTCTGTGGAGCAGACCTCAATCAGGGAGACTGTGGCTGCGATCGGTTTGTACCGGACCCGCGCATGGCCGCCTTGCAGGAATTATTGGCGAAAAATAAGAAATGAACTCGTAAGGAGGTGTATCCGAGATGGCAGTACCAAAGCGCAAGACTTCCAAGGCACGCCGCGACCAGCGCCGTGCGAACTGGAAGCTCGAGGCTCCTGGCTTCGTAGCTTGCCCGCAGTGCCACGAACCGAAGATGCCTCATCATGTATGCCCGGAATGCGGCTACTATGATGGCAAAGAGGTTGTCAAGGCAGCTGAATAAGAACGATAGATGAGCAGGACATAGTCCTGCTTATTCTTTTTTTTGCCACTTTCCCGATTGCGCGATGAGAGGCTTGCTTTTTTAGGACAAACACCGTATAATGAATCCTGATATAAGGTTGTAATATCAGGTACTAAAATATTGGGGAGGAGATGAAGGCATGGCAAGGGTCAAGAAGAAGGAGCGTCAGCAGCTCCTCTTGCAGCAGGTCAAGGAGAAACCGTTCCTGACCGACGAGGAGCTCGCTCAGAAACTCGGCGTCAGCGTGCAGACCATCCGCCTCGACCGGCTGGAGCTCGGCATACCGGAGCTGCGCGGGCGCATCCGCAAGATGGCGGAGAGCGCGCAGAACAAGGTCAAGTCCATCGAGAGCGGTGATGTTGTCGGTGAACTCATCGACCTCGAGCTTGGCCATTCCGGCATCTCTCTTCTGCGCATCACCGATGACATGGTCTTCGCGAAGACGAAGATCGCCAAGGGCTACTACATGTTCTCGCAGGCCAATTCCCTGGCCCTCGCGCTCATCGATGCGCCGATGGCCGTCACCGGCGTGGCAAACGTCAAGTACAAAGTGCCGGTGCACGTCGGCGAGAAGCTCATCGCCAAGGCGGAGATCGTCAAGGTACGCGGCAATAAGTATTTTGTCTGGGTCAAGACGCGAAATGATACCCAGGAAGTATTCCGTGCGAAATTCATCATGGTTTCGTGGGGAGAGGAGTGAGGAGGAATTCTGGCATGAAGATTGCAGTTGATGCCATGGGCGGCGATTACGCACCGCTCGAGATTGTTTTCGGTTCGGTGCGCGCCGCCAAGAAATACCATTGTGAGATCGTCCTCGTCGGCGACGAGGCGAAGATCCGCGAGGTCCTGTCGAAGGAGCCGGGCTGGGAGAAGCTCGGCATCTCCATCCACCACGCCTCGCAGGTCATCGAGATGGGCGAGCATCCGGCCGACGCCGTGCGCACGAAGAAGGATGCCTCCATCGTCGTGGCGACGCGCCTCGTCAAGGACGGCGTCTGCGATGCTGTGCTGTCGGCTGGCAGCACGGGCGCGGCCGTGACAGCAGCGCAGCTCATCCTGCGCCGCATCAAGGGCATCGGCCGTCCGACTATCGCGACGCCGATGCCGACACCGAAGGGCGTCACATTGCTTCTCGACTCCGGGGCCAACGTGGACTCGAAGCCGGAGCACCTCGTCCAGAGCGGCATCATGGGCTCAATCTACGCCGAATACGTCTTCAAGATCAAGAACCCGTGTGTCGGACTGCTCAATATCGGTGAAGAGGAGACGAAGGGCAATGAGCAGGCCAAGGCGACGTACGCACTGCTCAAGAACATGCACACGATCAACTTCTGCGGCAATGCCGAAGGGCGCGATGTGCCGAAGGGCAACTTCGACGTCGTAATTTGTGATGGATTTGTTGGCAATGTTGTGCTAAAATTTGCAGAGGGACTGGCAAAGACAATCCTGAAGCTCATCAAAGAGGCCATCAAGGGCGGCGGCATCCTCGCCAAACTCGGTGCGCTTCTCCTGATGCCGACGCTCAAGAAACTCGGCAAGCGCCTCGACGTCACGGAGTACGGCGGTGCGCCGCTCCTCGGCGTCAACGGCTGCTGCATCATCAGTCACGGTTCGTCGAACGCCAAGTCCATCTGCAGTGCAATCGGTGTGGCGAACGATTATGTCCGGGGGGATGTCCTCGCACACATCCAGGATACACTTGCAAAGGAGGATATACTGACGCATGATGGAGAAAAGAAATAGCGCTGGTATCATCGGGACAGGCTGGTATGTTCCCGAGAAGGTCATCACGAACGAGGACCTCGAGCAGATGGTCGACACGAATGACGCGTGGATCGTCGAGCGCACGGGCATACACGAGCGCCATGTGGCGCGCGAGGACCAGCCTGTATCGGACCTGGCGGAGCGCGCAGCCCGCATGGCCCTTGAAGATGCCGGCGTGCGTGCCGAAGACCTCGACCTCATCATCGTCGCGACGATGACGCCGGACCGCACGATTCCCTCGACGGCCTGCATCCTGCAGGACAGACTGGGGGCCTCGAAGGCCGGTGCCTTCGATCTCTCGGCGGCCTGCTCAGGCTTTGCCTATGCGGCAGCGACGGCCTGCCAGTTCATCGAGACGGGCGTCTACCGCCACATCCTCGTGGTCGGCGCGGAGACGCTCTCGAAGGTCGTGGACTGGACGGACCGCAATACCTGCATCCTGTTCGGCGACGGCGCCGGTGCCGCTGTCTTTGGACCGGTCGACAAAGGCTTTGGCCTCTTGAGCTTCGACCTCGGCAGCGATGGCGCGGGCGGCGACCTGCTCGACATCCCTGCAGGCGGCAGTCAAAAGCCGCTGACGGCAGAATCCCTGCTGATGCACGAGAACTGCATCCACATGGACGGCAGGGCGGTCTTCCGCTTCGCAGTCAAGATTCTCGGCGAGACGGTCGAGAAGTCGCTGGAGCGCGCAGGCATCGAGAAGACGGAGATTGACTGGCTCGTCCCGCATCAGGCCAACACGCGCATCATCGATGCAGCGGCGAAGCGCCTGGAACTGCCGGCGGAGAAAGTCATCGTCGATATCGGGAAATATGGCAATATGTCAGCGGCGTCCATACCGGTTGCCCTGGCGGAGGCAGTGCAGGCGCACCGCTTCAAGAAAGGCGATCTCATTGCCCTGGCCGGTTTTGGTGCCGGACTCACCTGGGCATCCTGCATCATGAAATGGGCTAAGGAGGACTAATCTGATGTTCGAAAACAATGCAATCTGTAAGTTACTCAACATAAAGTACCCGATTTTCCAGGGCGGCATGGCCTGGATCGGCACGGCAGAGCTCGCCTCGGCCGTCTCGAATGCCGGCGGCCTCGGCATCATCGGCGCCGGCCACATGCCGCCGGAGATCCTGCGCGCAGAGATCCAGAAGTGCAAGGGCTGGACGGACAAGCCGTTCGGCGTCAATGTCATGCTCATGAGCCCGTACGTCAAGGAAGTCATGCAGGTCGTGCTCGAGGAGAAGGTCCCCGTCGTCACGACAGGTGCTGGCAACCCGGGCGAATACGTGCCGGCCCTCAAGGAGATCGGCACGAAGGTCATCCCGGTCGTTGCATCGGTCGCACTCGCGAAGCGCCTCGTGCGCTCTGGCGTCGATGCCCTGATTGCAGAGGGCACGGAGTCGGGCGGCCACATCGGCGAGATCACGACGATGGCACTCGTGCCGCAGATCGTCGACGCTGTCGACGTGCCGGTCATCGGTGCGGGCGGCGTCGCGGATTCGCGCGGCATGGCGGCTGTCTTTGCGCTCGGCGCACAGGCCGTCCAGATGGGCTCCCGCTTTGTCATGAGTGAGGAGTGCATCGCGCATCCGAACTACAAGAAGATGGTCCTCAAGGCGAAAGACCGCTCGACGGTCGTCACGGGCCGCACGCTCGGCCATCCGGCACGCGTGCTCCACAACAAGCTCACGCGCAAGTATGAGGAACTCGAGGCGGCAGGCGCTCCGGCAGAAGAGCTCGAGAAGCTCGGCGTAGGCTCCCTGCACCGCGCGACGCATGAGGGCGATGTCGAGAACGGTTCTGTCATGATCGGCGAGATCTCGGGCATGCTTCACGACATCAAGCCGGTCAAGGCAATCATCGAAGACATCGTCGCAGGCCTGCCAGGCGTCATCGAGACGATCCAGGACGACTGCAGATAATCACGATAAGTCAAGCACGTTGCTATCATAAATAAATACAGTAAATCTAATATATAAATAGAGCATAGATACATGCAATACAGAGAAGCAAGAGCGAATCTAGAACAGGGGGTAGTGAAAGGTGAATAAACTCGCATTCGTATTTCCGGGGCAGGGCGCACAGGCTGTCGGGATGGGCAAAGACCTTTTTGACCAGTATGACGTCGCCAAGAGACTCTTTGCCGAAGCCGACGAGGCACTTGGATATTCCATCAAGGACATGTGTTTCGAGGGGCCGGCAGACGACCTCAAGCTCACGGCCAACACGCAGCCGGCTATCCTGACGGTCAGCGTCATCGTCAACGAGATCCTCAAGGAACACGGCGTACAGCCGGATGTCGCCGGCGGCCACAGCCTCGGCGAGTACTCGGCTCTCGTCGCAGCGGGCGTCCTTTCTTTCAAGGATGCCGTCGTGCTCGTCCACAAGCGCGGCCAGTACATGCAGGAGGCCGTCCCCGTCGGTGAGGGCGGCATGGCCGCCATCATCGGCCTCGACGACGAGACGATTGCCGCCGCCTGCGAGAAGGCGACGAAGGAAGCTGGCGAGGTCCAGCCCGTCAACTTCAACTGCCCGGGCCAGACGGTCATCGCCGGCACGACGAAGGGCGTGGAGAAGGCCGTCGAGGAGCTCAAGGCAGCTGGTGCCAAGAAGGCTGTCATTCTGCCCGTCTCTGCGCCGTTCCACTCGACGCTCATGAAGCCGGCCGCCGAGAAGCTCGCAGACGAGCTCGCGAAAGTCGCAATCCACGATGCTGCCTTCCCGGTTGTCTCGAATTACACGGGCGAACTGGAGACGAAAGCAGAGGAGATCAAGGCGAACCTCGTCGCACAGGCTGACCATCCGGTCCGCTGGATCACCTGCGTCAAGACGATGCAGGCCTTCGGTGCTGACACGTTCGTCGAGGCCGGTCCGGGCAAGACGCTCTGCGGTTTCAATCGCCGCATCGACCGTTCTATCAAGAGTCTCAATGTCGAAAACCTTGAAAGTTTGCAAAAAACGCTTGACTATTTGAAGGAGGTTCGCTAATATGCTTTTAGATGGGAAGGTCGCACTCGTAACGGGTGCGTCGCGCGGTATCGGCCGTGCCATTGCTATCCGCCTCGCTTCTGAGGGTGCCAAGGTTGCCATCAACTTCGCTGGCAACCAGAAGGCAGCGGAGGAAGTCAAGAGCGAGATCGAGAAGAATGGCGGCGAGGCAATCCTCGTGAAGGCCAATGTGGCAGACAGTGCCGCCGTGGAGGAGATGTTCGCGAAGGTCGTCGAGGCGTTCGGCACGGTTGACATCCTCGTCAACAACGCCGGCATCACGCGCGACGGTCTGCTCGTCCGCATGAAGGACGAGGACTTCGATGCCGTCATCGACACGAACCTCAAGGGCGTCTTCTACTGCACGAAGGCAGCTGCGAAGATCATGATGAAGAAGCGCAGCGGCCGCATCGTCAACATGAGCTCGGTTGTCGGTCTCATGGGCAATGCCGGCCAGACGAACTACGCTGCAGCGAAGGCTGGCGTGCTCGGCTTCTCGAAGTCGGCAGCCAAGGAACTCGCTGCGCGCGGCGTCACGGTCAACATGGTTGCTCCGGGCTTCATTGACACGGATATGACGGCTGTCCTCTCGGATAAGGTCAAAGAGACGATGGTCCAGGAAATCCCCATGCGCAAGATGGGCCGCCCGGAAGACGTCGCTGGTGCCGTACTTTTCCTCGTATCAGATTGTTCATCCTATATCACTGGTCAGGTCGTCAATGTAGACGGCGGCATGGTTATGTGATATAACTATATAGGATACTAATTTAAGGAGGTGAAACTTCATGTCGACTTTTGAAAAAGTTAGAGATATCGTTGTTGAGCAGCTGGGCGTTGAGCCGGACGAGGTCGCAATCGATTCTACCTTCATCGATGATTTGGGCGCTGACTCCCTGGATATCGTTGAGCTGATCATGGCTTTCGAAGAGGAATTCAACATTGAGATTCCGGATGAGGCTGCTGAGAAGATCAAGACCGTTCAGGATGTAGTTACCTACATTGACCAGCACAAGGACAAATAAGATTGAGCGTCTTACCTTTTGAGAATCCCGTGAAGTTGCTTCGCGGGATTTTCTTAAGAGGTAAAATGATTGGAGGAGTAACATTGAAACTTCCAGAGCTTAAGATTGGCAACAAGATTGCGCGTGTACCGATCCAGCAGGGCGGCATGGCAATCCGCTTGTCAACGGCCCGTCTGGCCGCAGCCGTTGCGAACGAGGGCGGTATCGGCCTCATTGCTGCATCTGGCATGAGCCACGACGAACTGCGTTATGAAATCAGGCTCGCACGGTCGCTCACATCTGGTATCATTGGCATCAATATCATGGTAGCAGCCCGTGATTTTGCTGGCATTGTCAAGACGGCCATCGATGAGGGCATCGATCTCGTTGTAGCAGGTGCAGGCTTTTCACGCGATATGTTTGGCCTTGGCAAGGAATCCGGAACGCCGATTGTTCCGATTGTTTCTTCTGTAAAATTAGCTAAAATCTCGGAGCGTCTTGGCGCAGCAGCCATTGTGCTGGAGGGCAAGGAAGCTGGCGGGCATCTCGGGACGAACACGTCGGTACGTGATCTCATCTCGGATGTCAGTGCAGCAGTCAAAGTCCCGGTCATCGCGGCCGGCGGCGTCCTTCGTGGCCAGGACATCGTTGATCTGATAAAGATGGGCGCAGCAGGCGTCCAGATGGGCTCGCGCTTCGCGGCTTCGGAGGAATCCAACGCGGCGCCGGCCCTCAAAGAATATTACCTGAAATCAAAGCCGGAGGACATCGTCGTCATCCACAGCCCTGTCGGGCTGCCAGGGCGTGCCGTGCGCACGCCGTTCTCGGCACGCGTCCTCGAGGGCCCTGTGCCGCCGAAGACGTGCGACGCATGTCTCAAGGCCTGCAAGCATAACTTCTGCATCATCCGCGCGCTGATCCGCGCGCAGCAGGGCGATGTGGAGACGGGCCTCGTCTTCACGGGCGAATACATGCCGCGCATCGACAAGATCATGTCGGTGCACGAGATTTTCGAGCAGCTCAAGAAAGAAGCAGAAGCTGCCAACTGAGTCTCCGATGCCGCAGGGAGCACGGGGACAGCAAGATACAAGATATTAGAGGGGAGTCATTGTTTTGAGTAAACGCGTAGTAATTACGGGCCTGGGGGCCATCACCCCAATTGGCATCGGCAAGGACGCATTCTGGGAAGGACTCATGGAAGGCAAGAACGGCATCGGCAAGATCACCCGTTTCGATGCATCGGAATACGGTGCACAGATTGCAGGCGAAGTCAAGGGCTTCGAGCCGACGGACTACATCGACAAGAAGGAGTCCAAGCGCATGGACCGCTATGCACAGTTCGCTGTCGCTGCGGCTAAGCTGGCAATCGAGGATGCAGGTCTCGATCTCGAGAAGGAAGACCGTGACCGCATCGGCACGTACATCGGCGCGGGCATCGGCGGTATCGAGACGATGCACGCTCAGTACAAGAAGCTCTTTGACAAGGGCCCGAACCGCATCAGCCCGTTCTTCATCCCGATGATGATCGCGAACCTCGCCGCTGGCCAGGTCGCCATCACCTACAAGCTCCACGGTCCGTCTTCGTGCGTCGTCACGGCCTGCGCGACGGGCACGAACTGCATCGGCGATGCCTTCCGCGTCATCCAGGAAGGCAAGGCAGATGTCATGGTCGCTGGCGGCACGGAAGCAGCCATCAGCCAGGCAGCTGTCGCAGGTTTTGCCGCGATGAAGGCACTCTGCATGGACCACAACGATGATCCGGAGCACGCATCGCGCCCGTTCGACAAGAACCGCAGCGGCTTCGTCATGGGCGAAGGCGCTGGCCTCGTCATCCTCGAGAGCCTCGAGCATGCCAAGGCGCGCGGCGCACACATCTACGCAGAGCTCGCCGGCTACGGTGCAAACTCGGATGCCTACCACATGACGAGCCCGGCACCGGGCGGCGAATACCAGGCCAAGTGCATGCAGCTCGCCATCGACGACGCTGGCCTGCAGGCCGCTGACGTCGACTACGTCAATGCACACGGCACCTCGACGCACCTCAACGATGAGGGCGAGTCGCTGGCCATCAAGGCCGTCTGGGGTGAGCATGCCAAGGATGTCTCCGTTTCGTCCATCAAGTCGATGACGGGCCACCTGCTCGGCGCTGCCGGCGGTATCGAGGCAGTTGCCACGGCGCTGACGGTCGAGAACGACATGATGCCGCCGACGATCAACTATGAGACGCCGGACGAGGGCCTCGACCTCGACTACGTGCCGAACAAGGCGCGCGCGAAGAAAGTACGCGCGGCCATCTCGAACAACTTCGGCTTTGGCGGTCACAATGCGTGCATCGTCATGAAGAAGTACACGGAGTAATGCGATGAGAAACGTTCGGAAGGAAGGAGGAGAGCGCCGCGAGCAGCTGTTGGCGCTCTCGGAGCGCCTCGGCGTGACCTTCCACGATCTCGCACTCCTCGACCAGGCTCTGACGCATACCTCGTATGCCAATGAGTCGAAGCGGAACACGCCCCATAACGAACGCCTCGAATTTTTGGGGGATGCTGTGCTGGAGCTTGCCTCCAGCACCTATCTCTACGAGCACTTCCCGGAGATGCCGGAAGGCGAGCTCACGAAGACGCGTGCGAGCATTGTCTGCTCGACGACGCTCGCCAAGCTCGCGTCCGGACTCCATCTCGGCGACTACCTGCTCCTGGGACGCGGTGAGGAGATGGGCGGCGGGCGTACGCGCCAGACGAACCTCGAAGATGTCTTCGAGGCCGTCATCGGTGCTGTCTACCTCGACCAGGGCTGGGAGGCGGCGCAGGCTTACGTCGTGCGCCAGCTACGCGGCGAGTTCGAGAACGCCGAGCACGGTGCCATTCTCAAGGACTACAAGACCATCCTGCAGGAGATTGTCTTCCGCAAGGACGGGCAGAGCATCACGTATGAGCTCGTCTCCGAGTCCGGCCCCGACCACGCCAAGGAGTTCACGTTCCGCGTGCGCGTGACGGGAACAGTCATGGGCGAGGGCACAGGCCACAGCAAGAAAGAAGCAGAGCAGCACGCTGCCCGCGCTGCACTCGAGAAAATCGCCCCGCATACGCAGAAAAAGCGCTGAGCAGCGCTGTAATATAGAGCAAGGGTGCTGACAAGGTCGGCACCTTTGTTTTATAATTAAATTGTAGTCAAATGAGATAAATGAGATAGTGGATGGGAGATGTTTTCATGAGAAAACTTACGATGCTCGGCACGGGCAATGCCATGGTGACGAAATGCTACAACACATGCTTCTATGTGACGCTTGAGAATGGTGCGCTGTTCCTGACGGACGCAGGCGGCGGCAACGGCATCCTGCGCCAGCTTGAGCTCGCGGGCTTCGACTACCAGAAGTGCCATCATATGTTCGTGACGCATGGCCACACGGACCATGTGCTCGGCGTCATCTGGGTCATGCGCAAGGTCGCGGACCTCATGAACAAGGGCAAGTATGAGGGCGAGTTCCACATCTACTGCCATGACGTCGTGCGCGACATGCTGCTCGCGATGACGAAGATGACGCTAAAGAAGAAGGATTTCGCACGCGTGGGCACGAGCATCTTCCTGCACGAGGTCAAGGACGGCACGGTCGTCAACTTCGAGGGGCTCCAGCTCACGGCCTTCGATATCCTCTCGACAAAGGCGAAGCAGTTCGGCTATGAGCTGCGCTTCCCTGATGACATGCGCTTCACCTGCCTAGGTGACGAGCCCTACAACGAGCACGACGAGGTCTACGCCAAGGGTGCAGACTGGCTGCTCGCCGAGGCTTTCTGCAAGTACGGCGACCGCGATAAGTTCAAGCCGTATGAGAAGAACCACTCGACGGTCAAGGAGGCCAGCGAGCTCGCCGAGACGCTCGGCGTCAAGAACCTCGTGCTCTATCACACGGAGGACAAGAGCATCGAGAGCCGCAAGCAGGCGTACACAGCGGAGGCCAAAGAGTACTATCACGGCAATGTCTTCGTGCCGGACGATCTCGACGTGATCGATCTCGGCTGAGCGCGGCTGTCACACGGGAAATGGGGATGAAAAAAGGAGAAGCGGATGATGCTGCTCCTTTTTCTGTCGTATGCTGTTGCCTGGCGGCTGCCGACTTGATGCTGGTTCAGCCGTTGTGCGACGGGCCCATCTTCTCGATGTAGTGATTGAGGTCCGTGATGGAGTGGTAAAGCTCTGCTCGCTCCTCCTCGCTGAATTCCTGCAAGCTGCTCAGGAACTTCTGACGCACAATCTCATTCTGGTCGTCGAGCATCTTCTCGCCTGCGGATGTCATCGAGACGAGGATGCGGCGCCGGTCCTCGCGGTCCTGCTGCTTCGTGACGAGTCCGGCCTGCATCAGCTTGTCGCAGATGTTCGTCATCTGCTGCTTCGAGATCTTCAGGCGTTGCCCAATCTCAGAGATGGTGGCCTGTTTCTCGAGGCGCAGCGTCATGAGCGTCGCGAACTGGTTGATCGGTATCGGCGTTGCCAGGTTGCGGTAGAAGTTGCGGTGGAAGTTGCGGTGGATGAGCACGAGCGTCTCGATGAAGGCGAAGGATATATCTGTGGAGGCTTCCGGGGATGGCGTCGTCATGACATCACTCCTTTAAGAATCGTATAAGAGAATTGCAATCAGAATGGTATAAGACGGTTCAAAGACAAATATAAGACGGTTTTTCTTGACTTTTATATAGATATACTATACTATAAAAGTCGTTAATAGTAAACATTTATTTACTAATTGAACAGTGAAGAAGGTATCATCCGATATCACCAAAGTCAAAGGAGGTTATCTCTTTGTTTTTTGCGAAGAACAAGAAACCGCTGGCTCTCATGCTGACCTTGGCGCTCTCGGCCACGGTGCTCCTCTCAGGCTGCGGCGCGAAGCAGCAGCAGCAGGCAGCGGGGGCAACCCAGGTCAAGGCCATGAAGGTCCTGCAGCAGGACGCGCCGGTCAGCAGCGAGTATGCTGGCCAGATTGTCGGCCGGGATGAGGTCAAGGTCCAGTCGAAGGTGTCCGGCAAGATTGTCGAAAAGTATTTCCATGGCGGTGACCATGTAGAAGCCGGGCAGCCGCTCTACCGCCTGGACTCCCGCCAGTATGAGTCCGCAGTCTTGCAGGCGCAGGCAAATCTTGCTCAGTCACAGGCGACGCTCTCGAATGCGCAGACCGATCTCTACCGCGACCAGTCGCTGCTCGCCGCTGATGCCATCTCGGAGCAGACGGTGACGACGCAGCAGGCAAATGTCAATGCCTACTCGGCCGCGGCTGCCGCCAACGAGGCGCTCGTGCAGAAAGCACAGCAGGACCTCGATGACACGGTCGTCTACGCGCCGATGTCGGGGCAGGTGTCCGTCGACGATGTCGCTGTCGGCACGTTTGCCACGGCCGGCAACACGAATCTCGTGACCATCGGTACGATCGACCCTGTCTTCGTGCAGTTCAGTATCTCGGAGGCCGAGTATCTGAAATTCCGCAACATCCAGTCCATGCAGAGCGGTTCGGGCAATCCGCTTGACGTCACGGTCAAGCTCTCCGACGGCTCGACGTACCCGATGGACGGACGCATCGTCCAGGCCGACCGCGCGCTCGCCCAGAATACGGGCACGCTGACGGTCAAGGCTCTCTTCCCGAATCCGAACGGCCTGCTGCTGCCGGGCATGTTCGCGCGCGTCAAGCTCACGGGCGAGACAATCCCGAACGCCATCCTCGTGCCGCAGCGCGCTGTCCAGCAGCTGCTCGACAAGACGTTTGTCATGGTCGTCGGCGCTGATGGCAAGTCGGAGTCGCGCAGTATTGAGCTCGGCCAGCAGATCGGCAGCTATTACATCGTCAAGAGCGGCCTCTCCGCCAGTGACACGGTCGTCGTCGAGGGCCTCTCGAGTCTGACGGAGGGCAAGGACCTCGCCGTCACGATGGTGACGCCTGAGGAGATGGGCTTCTCGTTCGATGAGGATACGACGCCGTTTGACACGATGACTTCTTCGGAAGCAAACAGCGGCGACAGCAACAGCTAAGGGGGCGGCGTCTTGTCTAAATTCTTTATCCACCGCCCGATATTCGCCATCGTCATCTCGCTGATCATCGTCATTGCCGGTTCGATTGCGGCGACGCAGCTGCCAATTGCGCAGTACCCGCAGATCTCGCCGCCGACGGTCAGCGTCAGCACGTCGTACACGGGCGCGAGTGCGGCCGTCGTCAACCAGACGGTCGCGCAGATCGTCGAGGACCAGGTCAACGGCACGCAGGGCATGGACTACATGTCCTCGACCTCCGATGATACGGGCCGCTACAATCTGTCGGTCACGTTCGAGGTCGGCACGGATGGCGATATGGACTCGGTCAAGGTGCAGAACAACGTCGCTTCGGCGACGAGCCAGCTGCCTTCTGAGGTACAGCAGGTCGGCCTGACCACCAAGAAATCGACGAACGATATGGCGTACATGATGTCGTTCTACTCGCCGGATGGCACGTATGACCGTGCTTTCATGAAGAATTACGCGACGATCTACCTCCTCGACAAGCTCAAGCGCATCAACGGCGTCGGCAATGTCCAGGTATTCGGCTCCGACTACGCGATGCGCGTCTGGCTCAACCCGGACAAGCTCGCAGAACTGGGGCTTACGGTTGCCGATGTCTCGGCTGCCATCAAGGAGCAGAACGTCCAGGCCCCGGCCGGTACGGTCGGTGCCATGCCGGTCAACAACGGTCAGGAAAAGCAGATGTCCGGCAAGATCGAGGGCCGACTGACGACGCCGGAGGAATTCGGCAACGTCATCATCAAGTCGAATGGTGACGGACAGTTCGTCCGTCTCAAGGATGTCGCGAAAATCGAGACGGGCTCTCAGTCGGAAGCCATCATCTCGAAGTTCAACGGCTACCCGGCCGTCGGCTTCGGCATCAACCTGACGAGTGATGCCAATGCCATGAAGACCATCAGCGAAGTCCGCAAGGTCTTCGATGAAGCGAAGGAGACGCTGCCGCCGGGCATGCAGATGTCGACGATCTTCGACTCGACGAACTACATCAGCACGTCCATCGAAGAAGTCCTCATGACGTTCTTCGAGGCCCTGCTGCTCGTCGTCTTCGTCATCTTCGTATTCCTGCAGAACTGGCGCGCGACGGTCATCCCGCTGCTCGCCGTGCCGGTCTCCCTGATCGGTACGCTCGGCGCCTTCATTGTGCTCGACTTCACGATCAACACGCTGACGCTCTTCGCGATGGTCCTTGCCATCGGCCTCGTCGTCGATGATGCTATCGTCGTCATCGAGAATGTTGAGAAACACATGGAAGAGGGCTTGACGCCTGTCGATGCGACGGAGCGCGCCATGGATGAAGTCCAGGGCCCGGTCATCGCCATCGCTATCGTCCTCTCGGCCGTCTTCGTGCCGGTCGCCTTCCTCGGCGGCATGACGGGCGTCCTTTACAAGCAGTTCGCCCTGACGATCGCCGTCTCGGTCTGCCTCTCGGCCTTCGTGGCCCTGACGCTGACGCCGGCGCTCTGCGCGATGATGCTCAAGCAGCACACGGAGAAGGACGACGAGGGCGTGCTCGGCCGCTTCTTCGCCAAGTTCAACAACTGGTTCGAGCGCATGAAGCGCGGCTATGTCGGCATCGTGGCGAATTTCATCCGCCACTCGCGCCTGGCCATCATCTTCCTGCTGATCGTCTCGGGCTGTGCCGGCATCATCTACAAGAACCTGCCGTCGACTTTCGTCCCGAGCGAGGACCAGGGCTACATGTTCGCAGCTGTCGAGATGCCGGATGGTACTTCGGCCAACCGCACGCAGGCCGTCGTCGACAAGCTCAACGCGGCCATGATGGAAAATATCAAGGGCCTGCAGAGCACGATGGCCATCACAGGCTTCTCGCCGCTCTCTGGCGGTTCCTCGTCGAGTGCCGGCATGATCGTCGTCGGCATGAAGGACTGGTCGCAGCGTGAAGATGCAGCTTCTTCCATCAATGCGGCCGTGCGCACGACATTTGGCCTTGGCGCCAAGGTCGCGCCGGAGGCGACGGTCATCGCCATGAACCCGCCGGCTCTGCCGGGCCTCGGCATGACGGGCGGCTGGACGCTCCAGCTGCAGGATATGACGGGCCACACGGAGACGGAACTCAACGACATCACCAAGAAGATTGTCGCAGAGGCCAACCAGCGACCGGAGCTCGCCGGTGTGCGCTCGACGTACTCTGTCGGCTCGCCGGTCGTCCAGTATGAGGTCGACCGCGAGAAGGTCAAGAACCTCGGCATCCAGCTCTCGGATGTCTTTGCCGCAATGCAGGTCAACTACGGCGGCTATCAGGTCAACGACTTCAACCGCTTCGGCCGCAGCTACAAAGTCATGCTGCAGGCCGACAACGACTACCGCAGCTCGACTGACCAGATGAAGTTCATCTTTGTCAAGTCGAGCAAGGGCACGATGGTCCCGCTCGACACGCTGCTGCGTCCGAAACTCACGTCGGGCCCGTCGAGCATCTCCCGCTTCAACGGCACGCGTTCCATCCAGATCACGGGCCAGACGGGCAATGGCTATTCCTCTGGCCAGGCCATGAATGCCATCAAGGAAGTCGTCCAGCAGAACGCTGGCACGGGCTTCAACATCGAGTGGTCTGGCCAGAGCCGTGAGGAGGCCAAGGCTTCGAGTTCGACGATGCAGGTCCTCGTGCTCTCGCTCGTCTTCGTCTTCCTCTGCCTTGCAGCCCTCTACGAGAGCTGGAGCGTCCCGTTCGCCGTCCTTCTGACGGTGCCGACAGGCATCTTCGGAGCGGTGGCATCTGAGTACGGCCTCTCCATCCTCGAGGCGATGCTTGGCCATCAGAACGCCGGCCTCCAGGACAGCGTCTACATGCAGATCGGTATCATCGCGATCATCGGTCTTGCAGCCAAGAACGCCATCCTGATCGTCGAGTTCGCGAAGGTCCGCGTCGACCGCGGCATGGAGCCTGTCAAGGCAGCAATCGAGGCGGCTGGCCTGCGCCTGCGCCCGATTCTCATGACGTCGTTTGCCTTCATCATCGGCTGCGTCCCGCTGGCCATCGCCACGGGTGCCGGTGCTGCAGCGCGTAACGGCATGGGCGTCGCCGTCGTCGGCGGCATGCTCTTCGCGACAGCACTCGGTATTTTCTTGATCCCGGTGTTCTTCGTGGGCATGGAGTGGATTGCCGCGAAGCTCGGACTCCTCAAGCAGGAGCGCAAGAAATCCTCGGCCGATTACATGTGATCCAGAATGCCATCGCAGAGTCGATGTGCTATCCATAGAAAGGCACCTTCCTTGTCAGGAGGGTGCCTTTTTTGGTATACTAAGAATATACTGACCCCTATGCGCTGAAATCGAATGAGTCAACATAGATGCGTCAATCATACGGTTTGTCATGAAAGGAGAGAAATACATGGCAGCAGATAAGAAAGAAGCAGCAAGCAAACAGGAAGCGCTCGAGAATGCGCTGAAGAAGATCGAGAAGGACTTCGGCAAGGGCTCGATCATGCGCCTCGGCGATGCGAAGGCACACATGGACATCGAGGTCATCCCGACCGGCATCCTGCCGCTCGACATCGCCCTCGGCGTCGGCGGCATTCCGCGCGGCCGCATCATCGAGGTCTACGGCCCGGAGTCTTCCGGTAAGACGACGGTCACGCTGCACATGATCGCCGAAGCACAGAAGAACGGCGGCATCGCGGCCTTCATCGATGCCGAGCACGCGCTCGACCCGGTCTATGCCGCCAAGCTCGGCGTCAACATCGATGATCTCCTGATCTCCCAGCCAGATACGGGCGAGCAGGCACTTGACATCGTCGATGCACTTGTGCGCAGCGGCGCCATCGACATCATCGTTGTCGACTCCGTCGCCGCACTCGTGCCGAAGGCCGAGATCGAGGGCGACATGGGCGACAGCCATGTCGGCCTGCAGGCTCGTCTCATGAGCCAGGCCATGCGCAAGCTCACGGGCATCATCGCGAAGTCCCGCACGGCGGCCATCTTCATCAACCAGATCCGCGAGAAGGTCGGCGTTATGTTCGGCAACCCCGAGACGACGACGGGCGGCCGCGCGCTGAAGTTCTACTCGTCCGTCCGCCTCGACGTCCGCAAGATCGACACGCTCAAGCAGGGCCAGGACGTCATCGGCAACCGCACGCGCATCAAGGTCGTCAAGAACAAGGTCGCGCCGCCGTTCCGCACGGCAGAGTTCGATATCATGTACGGCGAGGGCGTCTCGCGCCTCTCGAGCATCATCGACATGGGCGTCGACCTCGACATCGTCGACAAGAGCGGCGCCTGGTTCTCCTACAACGGCACGCGCCTCGGCCAGGGCAAGGAGAATGCCAAGCAGTCCCTGCGCGATCAGCCGGCCATCTGCGAGGAGATCGAGGCCAAGATCCGTGCCAAGCTGCTTGAGAATCCCGAGGCGGGTGACTCGCTCAAGCAGGCGGAGGCAGAGGCCGAGCGGGCAAATGAGGGCGCTCCGGCCGATGACGAAGCATGATGTACCGCAGCTACCACGCAGGCTCAGGCGCCTCGGATGAGGAGCAGCCGCGCCCGCGCCGCCGCGCGCGCCGCAATCGCGCGCGACGGGCAGAGGGCACAGCGGATGGGGAGGCTTCTGCAGCCCCGGCAAAACCGGCGAAGACGGCCCTCATAGCTGCCGTCGATATCCTTGCGCGCCAGGAGTACAGCGAAGCAAAGCTTTATGAGAAACTCGCGCGCAAGGGCTACCGTGACGAAGAAATCGAAGGTGCCATCGCGCGCCTCAAGGAGCGCCGCTACCTCAACGACGCCGAAGCGTGTGCGCGCCAGTTCGCCTTTCTCTACACGGAGAGCCGCAATTCCGTGCGCCAGATCTGCCTCAAGCTCCGCCAGCGGGGGTTCACCAAAGAGGACATCGACGCCTGCAAGCCAAGGGACACCTATGAGCGCGAGAAGCAGGCTGCCCTGCGCGTGCTCTCCCTCAAGTACCCGCACGATGCGGACCGCCAGAAGATGATGGCCAATCTCTACCAGAAGGGATTTGAAGCAGGAACGGCAAGGGATGCTGTCGAACTATACAGGAGTCAGGGCTCCGAAGATGAAGATGGAGACATCTGACGCGAAACTGCTTCCACCGCCGTATCGTTTTCAGCCGTGCGGATTCGATAAGAAATGAGGGATAGTATGGAACGTCCTAACGTTCGTCTTGATGCGCAGGAACTGCGCGAGAAATTTTTCAGTTGCCAGGGCCGGTTGAACCGCAAGCCGTTCATCATGCGGTTGTTCGGTGTCATCGTCGTCTCCACGATCGTGGCGATGATCTTCTACACGCTCTTCTACAGCCTGCTCGGCAGCAAGCAGGTCGCCGACGGCGCAGCTATCGTCATCTCCATCATCGAGGTTGTCGCCATCTACACGCTCGTCGTGCGTCGGCTTCACGACCTCGGCATGGGACAGCCGCTGGCCGTCCTCTACCTCGTCATCGCCATCCTGCAGCCGTTCTTCTTCCGCCTGATCGCAGAGCTGCCCGAGGACAGCATGGAGGCACAGGTCGTGCAGGGGCTCAACCTCTTCACGATGCTGCTGATCGTCTGCCTCATGATGATCCGCGGCAAGCGCGGCCCAAACCAGTACGGTGACGATCCGCTGCAGAAGAGATGAATCAAGTGAAACAGGAAACGCCGCTTCTGCGGCGTTTCTTTTTGCTCTGCCATGCTATCTATGATATAATTTGAAAAAGTAGGTTTTTGATTTGGGAGGAAAAGAATTGAGTAAGCCTGTAAATGAAATGATTCTCGTACTGGACTTCGGTGGCCAGTACAATCAGCTCATCGCGCGCCGCGTGCGTGAAAACCATGTCTACTGCGAAGTCCATCCGCAGTCGCTTTCGCTGGAGAAGATCCGCGAGATGGCGCCGAAGGGCATCATCCTGACGGGCGGCCCGAACAGCGTCTACACGGAAGACGCCGTGACCTGCAGTCCTGAGATCTTCGAGCTCGGCATCCCCGTGCTCGGCATCTGCTACGGCTCCCAGCTCATGGCCCATCTTCTCGGCGGCAAGGTCGAGACGGCACCGACGAGCGAATACGGCAAGACGGAAGTCACGCTCAATGAGGCGGGCAAGGCATCGAAGCTCTTTGCAGGCGTGCGCGAGAAGAGCGTCTGCTGGATGAGCCACACGGACTACATCGCCAAGGCACCGGAGGGCTTCACGGTCACGGCCTTCACGCCGGTTTGCCCGGTCGCCGCGATGGAGAACGCCGAGCGCCGTCTCTACGCGACGCAGTTCCATCCGGAAGTCATGCACACGGAGCAGGGCAAGGAGATGCTCCACAACTTCGTCTATGACGTCTGCGCGTGCAAGGGCGACTGGAAGATGGACTCCTTCGTCAAGACGACTATCGAGGAGCTCAAGGCCAAGATTGGCAAGGGCAAGGCACTCTGCGCGCTGTCGGGCGGCGTCGACTCGTCCGTCGCAGCCGTGCTGCTCTCCAAGGCCATCGGCAAGCAGCTGACCTGCGTCTTTGTCGACCACGGCCTGCTGCGCAAGGACGAGGGCGACCAGGTCGAGTCCGTCTTCGGCCCGGAAGGCCCGTACGACCTCAACTTCATCCGCGTCAATGCGAAGGACCGCTTCTACGAGAAGCTCAAGGGCGTGACGGAGCCGGAGAAGAAGCGCAAGATCATCGGCGAGGAATTCATCCGCGTCTTCGAGGAAGAGGCCAAGAAGATCGGTGCCGTCGATTACCTCGTCCAGGGCACGATCTACCCGGATGTCATCGAGAGCGGCCTCGGCAAGTCGGCCGTCATCAAGAGCCACCACAATGTCGGCGGCCTGCCCGACTTCGTCGACTTCAAGGAGATCGTCGAGCCGCTGCGCCTGCTCTTCAAGGATGAAGTGCGCGCTGCCGGCCGCGAGCTCGGCCTGCCGGAGTACCTCGTGAGCCGCCAGCCGTTCCCGGGCCCGGGCCTCGGCATCCGCATCATCGGCGAGGTCACGGCCGAGAAGGTCAAGATTGTCCAGGAAGCAGATGCCATCTACCGCGAGGAAGTCGCCAAAGCCGGCGTCGAGGGCCTCGGCCAGTACTTCGCCGCGCTGACGAACATGCGCAGCGTCGGCGTCATGGGCGACGGCCGCACCTACGACTACGCCATCGCCCTGCGCGCTGTCATGACGAGCGACTTCATGACCGCTGAGAGCGCCCAGCTGCCGTGGGAAGTCCTGCAGAAGACCACGAGCCGCATCGTCAACGAAGTCAAAGGCGTCAACCGCGTGCTCTACGACTGCACCGGCAAACCGCCCGCAACAATTGAATTCGAATAAGAGCCATATTGGCATACAAAAGGCCTGCTCGTGTTGAGCAGGCCTTTTTTTCTGGTGTGTCCTGGTAACATCAAATAGTAGGCGATAAGACAATAACTTAAATATATAAAGTTTTGAAATATTTTTAAAATATAAAGAAGGAAAATTTAATTTAATATAGAATATACGAAATAAAGAATTTAGATTAATGATGATGAATTTACAATCTAAGTGCAACAGCTCCTAGATAACCAAATTAAAAATAGGTCGAGCAAGCTCGTTAATCTGCTCCTCACCGAGAATCTCTGCTTCTTTAGCGCAGTCCATCAGAAGGCTCATCAATGAAGCCAAAGTGTTCAGATGGTGCAAGTCTTTCAGCTCATCTATTGTTAGGTAAAAGAGTTCGCAAATAAGATAAATCAGCGGATTAGCAGCTGCGAAGTTTGAGTTAATGATAATATAATAAAAGCTATTATAAATGCGATTTTTAGTAGGGGGAAGACCTATGCAGACCATATTATTATTATTATTGATCTATCCAATCATGATTTACCTTAGCTTTACGAGCTCCCTGGGAGCAAGGTTATTTATTGCTGTCGTAGATGGGTTAGTGCCAGATCCTGTGCCTTTTGCTGATGAGATTCTTACGTGTACGGGCGTAGTAGTGAAAATCATCAAAATCAGATATTTACTGAGATTACTTAATACTATTTTAAAAGTTGGCCTGATTATCTTAGGGATGATAGTCATTGGTATGCTTATCACATATATGGTATCCTGATGGTAGGTCATGTAAAGAAATAGACATGATGGTCAGTATGAGATTCAGGTGCTTTTGCTGAGGTGAGGATGAGTGGAAAAATTTCTTTGCGACTGTTGCGGCAAGTGTTGTGAACATCTGGATCTGTCGCCGCTTTATGTGGATCTCGATGATGGGACAGGTATGTGTATCCATTATGATCACCACACGCATCTTTGCAAGATTTATGCGCATCGGCCTTTGAAATGCAATGTAGAAGCTATGTATCGCTTTTTTGCAAATAAGATTTCTTGGTCGGATTATCTGGCCGAGAATAGGAAGGGATGTCTGAAACTCAAGTCAGGTGAGCTATGAGGTTATTGCTATGGACAAGATAGAAAAAGAACGTCGGAAAGAAAAAGAAAGACAAGCGGCGTTGCGGGATGCAACAATCGCCAACGCTGGCAAGGAGGCCATCGAACGATATGGCAGGGCAGCCAGCGAGCACATCAAGGCCTATACAGGATTTAAGTGGAATAATCAGGCGACAGGGCAATCTGGGGTAGCTAAGGGTTTGCGCGACATAGCCGATTCTAAAGTCCATCCTGATTTTGAATATCAGAACATGAAGCAGCAAGCGGGGTTTTCTGCTGAGATCAAGTATACGGCAAATAAGAATGCGGAAAATATGATCAAGGGCAAGAACGCCCGCTATCGTCGGGCGAATGATGTCGGCTTAGGCAATGACCAGCATAACGATGTTGGAGAAGTCGGCGCAGATGGCAGTTTCTGTCATAATGCGGATGGTACAGTCAAAGGTGGCGCACAGATAAAGTTTGTCGGTAATTATAAAACCGAGGGAGATATCATTCATAGTGCTCGTAAGAATGTCGATCATCTGGCTGGCAATGGCAAATGGGCCAAATATCAGAACGATGATGTGCTGGTTCCTTCCGAACAGTATCAGGAAATGCGTGCATATGCGGCTAGGCGAAGCAGTGAACTTCTGAAACAGGCGGATAAATTCGAGCGGCAGGGAAAGAATCTTGAAGCAACTGAGTTGCGCGAGAAAGCTGAGCGCTATCAGAAAGCTAGTCGTCACATAAAGAATTCTCATATCAGTAGCAGAGAAGCAATGGACTATCGTCGCCAACCAGGATGGGAAACGACCAAGGATGTGCTGAAGACGGCAAATCGAGCTGGCTTGGAGCAGCTGGGGACTGGTGCAATCATAGGTGGTGTAGTGGCTACAGCGCAGAGCTTAGTACATATCATCAACGGAGAGCAGGAACCATCAGAAGCGGTCGGTGAGGTGGCGAAGGGGATGGCAGTCGGCGGAGGTGCAGCTTATGCGATGACCGCTGCAGGCACTATCATTAAAGGAAGTATGCAGTCGATGAGCAATCAGACGGTCCAGGCCTTGTCGAAAACAAATCTACCGGCAATGATCGCAACAGGAGTCTATCAGATTGGACGTTCCTTCTACCGTTTTGCCAAAGGTGAAATTGACGCAGTTGAGCTGGCTGTAGAACTTGGAGAGAAGGGCGTAGGGGCAATGGCTTCCAGCTGGGGAGCGGCTGTTGGCACGATGGTGCTTCCAGGCATAGGTACTGTGGTGGGCAGTATTGTCGGCTACATGGCATCTTCTATGATATATCAGGGAGCGCTGCAAGTTTTTGAGGATGAACGGCTTTCGTGGGAGAATCGCGATAAGATCCATGCTTATGTAGAAAGCGCTAAAGCGCAGCTCGAACAGGAGACGGAGGCGATTGAAAGATATTATGTCAATCTGTATGCCCGGCGCAAGCAGGTCTTTCGCTCTGGGTTGCAGCAAGTCCGTCGAGCCAGCATGCGAGATGATTTTAACGCTTTTGCAGCTGGCTTGCAACAGATTGTAGGCGAATTTGGTGATAATTTGCAATTCCATACGTTTAAAGAGTTTGATGAATTCATGAATGATGAAAATTCTGTGTTGGATTTCTAGGGAGGGGTGTTGAATATGCCATTACCGTTTATTTTGGCTGGAGCAGCCATCGCTGCTGGTGCATTCGGTATCAAGAAAGGGCTTGATGCCAAAAGTGATATGGATAAGGCAAAACGTGTAACAGAATCAGCGAATGAGATCGGGCGCAAAGCACAGGCAAGGCTGGAAAATCAGCAGGAAGATACGAAAGCGGCAGTAGAAGGATTGGGTCGCACGAAAATCGAGATATTGTCGGGCTCGGTCAATGATTTCATCAATAATTTTAAGAAGATAAAGAACATCAATCTTAGAGAGACTGAGGGAATCAAGGAACTCAAGCACTTGAATATGTCACAGGATGATTTCAGTGATCTGGAAGCGTCTTCGTTCCAAGCTTCACAGGTGGCAGTCAATGGTTTGTCCAGTGTCGGAGCCGGTGCTCTGATGGCTTATGGCACTTATAGTGCAGTTGGTCTGTTGGGCGTAGCTTCGACAGGGACAGCCATTGGCGGCTTATCCGGTGTAGCGGCTACGAATGCGACCTTGGCTTGGCTGGGCGGCGGTGCTTTGTCAGCTGGAGGGTTTGGTATAGCTGGAGGCATGGCTGTGCTTGGCGGTTTGGTGGCTGGACCAGCTCTGGCAATAGGCGGCAGCATCTTTGCCAGCAAAGCTAAGACGGCTTTGAATGATGCGTATTCCAATCAGGATAAGGCTAAACTGTTCAAGACGCAGGTAAAAAAAATCTGTACTGAGATGCAAGGGATAAGCCGACGAGCTGAGCAACTGGAAGAACTCTTGAATGATCTCAATCAACTGCTCGTGCCTTCAGTGGATGAAATGAAGGCAATTTTACAAGATACCGGCACAAATTGGCAACAGTATACAGTGAAACAGAAGAAAGAAATTGGCAAGTGCGTCTTATTAGCTCAGGCTATCAAGAAAGTATTGGATACCAAGCTATTGACAGACGATGGCGTTCTTACGGAGGAAAGCATTGTCGCATTGCAACAGGGCCAGCATTTTTTGTTAGAGAATAGCTGACGTCATGGTCACTGCATAAATACGCTTCAGGCTCGTAGCGAATCCTGCTACGAGCCTGAAGTGTATTTGTATGGTAGTATTTACATAAAGATATTGTAGTCCATCGGTGATTTTTTCAATTAAAATGCGGCCAGTAAAATGCGGCCAGGAATCTTCTCACTTCAGTCAGGAGAGGAATGGCCGCAACGGTAGTCACTTGGAATACTG
>OLFU01000694.1_pt1 | contig 37461 bp, 29 predicted proteins | sample 1605161 | NCBI WGS metagenome assembly OLFU01 (sample SAMEA3888914, study PRJEB22519) | human gut metagenome | biome: human gut; feature: human-associated habitat; material: faeces | place: Denmark | collected 2011
CGCTCAAGATTCTTTGTAACCATGATAAAATCAAAGAGTTTTCTTCCATCACGACCATCACCCTCACGGATCAGCTGGATGATCTGATCCCGGATCTCATCAAAATAATCATCAATCTCATCATCATCATTCATGACTGTACGTGCAAGCTCCAGATCTTTCTCAACATATGCTGTTACACTGTTGCGAACCATTTTGCTTACGCCTGTTGCCATCGCTGTCAGCTTGTCAAGATTCTCATCCATCTTCTCCCACTTGGATGAAATGATGATCTCTGCGATATCAGAAGTCTGATCTCCGATTCGCTCCATATCTGTGATCATCTTAAGTGCTGCTGAGATTCTTCTGAGGTCTCTTGCGACCGGCTGCTGCTGGAGCAGAAGCTTCAGACAAAGTCTCTCGATATCTTTTTCAATCTGATCGATCTCTTCATCTTCTTTGATCACAATCTTAGCCTGTTCCGTGTTACCTTCCTTTAATGCCTGAGTTACCTTTGCAATTGCTGTTTCACACAACTCACCCATATGTGTAAGCTGTGTATCCAAAAGATGCAGCTGCATATCATATCTGTTACGCATAAATCAACCAAACCTCCCTGTGATGTAATCCTCTGTTCTCTTATCTTCAGGAATGGAGAACAATTTCTCAGTGTCATTATACTCAATCACTTCTCCTAAGAGGAAAAATGCTGTGTTATCCGATACACGGACTGCCTGCTGCATATTATGCGTTACCATAACGATAGTATAATCTTTTTTCAGTTCCATCGCAAGGTCTTCAATCTTAGATGTTGAGATTGGATCCAGTGCGGATGTCGGCTCATCCATCAGAATTACTTCCGGCTCAACTGCCAGTGTTCTTGCGATACAAAGTCTCTGCTGCTGTCCACCGGAAAGTCCGAGCGCACTTTTATTCAGACGGTCTTTGAGTTCATCCCAAATCGCTGCCTGACGAAGGCTTCGCTCAACGATCTCATCCAGCTGAGATTTTTTCTTGATTCCGGAAATTCTCGGTCCATAAGCCACATTGTCATACACACTCTTTGGAAATGGATTTGGCTGCTGAAATACCATTCCAACACGATGACGCAGTGTGATCTCGTCCATTTCCTTGAAAATGTCCTTACCGTCGAGCAGAACATTTCCATCAATCTTACAATTTTCCACCAGATCATTCATACGGTTCAGTGTCTTCAGAAATGTAGATTTTCCACATCCGGAAGGTCCGATAAATGCAGTGATCTTATTCGCCTCGATCTTCATATTCACATCTTTGAGTGCATGGAAGTCTCCATAATGAAGATTCAGATGGCTGATATCAAATTTATAATCATTTGCTTTTTTTGCTTCCATTTTTATTAATTATCCTTTCTACATGCCAGTCAACGAAATGATTGACATAGAAATTATCAGTTAGCTTCCTCTTTCATTTTCTGTCTTTAGTTTCCTGAATTCTTCTTATTAATGTGTCGACTCAATGCATTTGCACCAATGCTGAACAGTAGAACAAGAATCATCAGGATTGCTGCTGACAGGTTTGCAAGATTCGGATCCTGTCCATTGATCTGAAGTCCCCAGATCTGCAATGACAATGTCTCTGCCGGACGGAAAATATTCAGTGGGCAGGTCGGTGATGTCAGATTCCAGTTATTCCAACGCAGGTCTGTTCCTGATCCTGTTGTATACAGAAGTGCTGCCGCCTCACCAAATCCTCTTCCTGCTGCCAGGATGACACCTGTCATGATTCTTGGGATACACGCCGGGATCAACACATGATAAATGGACTGCCATCTTGTTGCTCCAAGTCCAAGACTTGCCTGCAGGTAATGTCCCGGCAGACCATTGATCGCGTCCTCTGTCGTTGTTGTGATAACTGGGATCGCCAGAATAGAAACTGATAATGCTCCCGCGAGAAGACTCTTTCCAAGTCCGAAAAACACAAGAAATACCAGATATCCAAACAATCCAACAACAATGGACGGAAGCGAAGAAAGTGTCTCAATACAGATTCTTAGAAATTTTGTAAGAAATCCTTTCTTCGCATACATTGCCAGATAGATTCCGGCTGTCACTCCAAGCGGAACGGAGAATAACAGCGAAATAAATACCAGATAAATTGTATTGAACAACTGGTTTCCGATGCTTCCTTTTCTCGCAAAGGCAAACATCTCCGGTGTTGCTCCTGTAAATCCTTTGATAATTACATAAGATGCAAATCCAATCAATAATGTAAAGAAGAACACTGCGATCAGATAAAACACGCCGGTCATTATTTGATTTATTCCACGCGCACGTTGTACTCGATTCATCTATTTGCTCCCCCTTACTCTTTGTCTTTCTTCGGTCTTGAAAAATAATGGATCAGCAGGATGAATAACAGAGATAATAAGAACAATAACAATGCCATTGTCCAGAGTGCTGTCTTCATCTCACCACCCTCCGTTGCATTTCCCATCTGTGCTGCGATTTCTGTAGTCAAACTCTTTGTTGTGGAGAATAATCCCTTTGGAAGAGCTGTTGTCTGTCCAATTACCATTGCAACCGCAAGTGCCTCACCGAATGCTCTCGCAAGTCCGAGAATAATTCCTGAAAGAATTCCTGAACCTGCTGCCGGAATGACAACTTTATAAATGGACTGCCATCTTGTAGAACCCAGTCCGTAGGCTGCCATACGGTAATCTTTTGGCACAGAATGAATGGAATCTGCTGCCACATTACTGATGGTTGGGAAGATCATCAGTGCCAAAACAATCCCTGCCGCAAGAACTGAATGTCCAACCTGTAAATGAAATACTTTCTTAATTGCCGGAATCAGGACTGTAAGTCCAACCCATCCATAAACAACTGATGGAATTCCTGCGAAAATTTCAACGATTGGTCTGTAAAACTTTTCTCCGAATTTCGGCGCAATCTCAATCATAAAGATTGCAGAACCTACTGCAAATGGAGTCGCGATCAGAAGTGCCAGACCACATGTACACAGAGAACCCACGATAAAGATCAATGCTCCGACAGTTCCACCACCCTGTGCATTATCTTCCGGGTTCCAGTCTGTCGATCCTAAGAATTCAAATATGGAATGACCAAATATCGTAAATGTACCGGATCCCTTATATATAAGAAAGGCTCCGATACAGATTGTGATGGCAATAACAAGCAAACCGCCCGCTGTCATCAATCCTCTCCATGCATACTCTTTTGTAAACATGTTTTGTTTCTTCATATTTTCACCTTTTATCAGTGAAATGTACTGCTGTTCTGAATTTTCTCGGAACACACAGTACATTTCATAGCTTTTCACTTTATGCTATTAGTGCTCTGTTACAGTCATCTTAGATGCAACACCATAACCAAGTTTCTCCATCTGATCGCCATATTCATCACCTGTGATATAATCAAGGAATGCTTTTGTCACTTCATTTGGTTCACCCTTTGTGTACATATGCTCGAATGTCCATACAGGATATTTTCCGCTGTAAGTATTCTCAAGTGTTGGCTCAACATCATCAATTGCTACTGTCTCAACACCTGCATCTCCTGTCAGATAAGAAAGTGCTACATAACCGATTGCTCCGTTTGTACTCTTTACATTTGTAAGAAGAACTCCGGAATCATCTGTTTCCATGGATGTGTTAGAAGCTTCTTCGTTTCCGTCCAGTGCATATTTCTGGAATGTTGCTCTTGTTCCTGAAGACTCAGGACGCGTTACAAGAACGATATCCTCATCCGGTCCTCCAACATCTTTCCAGTTTGTTGTCTTTCCTGTGAAGATGGAGATCAACTGCTCTTTTGTAAGACTCTTAACACCTGCTTCTGCAACATCTTTGTTTACGATCGGTGCCATAGTTACAACACATACCTGATGATCTACAAGCTCTTTTGCTGCTGTCTCATCCAGTTTATCTTCTGCTGCCACATCAGAGTTACCGATATCTACAGTTCCTTCTGATACCTGCTTCAGTCCTTCTCCTGAACCGCCTGCATCGATTGTGATAGATACATCCGGATGATCATTTAGAAACGAATCTGCTGCATCATCAGCAAGTGGTTTCAGTGCTGATGAACCGGCTGCTGTGATTGTTCCGCTTAATGAGCTGTCACTGCTCTCTGTATTTGTACCTGCTGCATTATCTGAAGTTCCGTTTGATGAACTTCCACATCCAACTGCCATTGTTGCTGTCATACCTGCTACTGTAAGTAATGCAATAAACTTTTTCATTTTCATGTCAATTATCTCCTTTACATTTCATACACATTTCTAATCCCACTGCATTTTCTTTTTTTATTTTCTGCAGCCATTTATGCTTCCCTCAAGCACAGTACATATGTTACGTAAGAAATGTAAAGTCTGAAATCAACCAAATGTTAAGTTTATGTAAAACAACAACGGGTGTTTTTTCGGATTTGCGCAGATCCTAAACGGAGTATTTTTTGTATACCAGGAAAACACTTTCCTGATATACAAAAAAGAGAGGCCTCTCAACCTCTCTCACAAATCATCTCTTTATCTGAAGCAAACACATAAGGACTACGCCCAGAATCAGACCACCGAGAAAACAGACAATATATCCAAGAACCACCTTTCGATTTCCCCTTTCACCGCTTGTCTTCCTGATGTCATTATATGAAGCTTTCTGCGAAAATATTCCTTCTAATCTTCAAGTGTTCCCCTTGCCCAACGAATCAGCCATAGAATACTCCAGGTCAGCAACACTCCCATGATCACACCGACAATATTGATTCCTGCTTCATCCCACTGACAGTGTCTTCCTACGATCAGAACCTTGTGTGCCTCATCTGCAATTGCCAGGATCGTACAAAGTCCGAATACCGCACACGCCGCTTTCCAGGCTTTCATCACATTCTTCATTGCCAGAACCAATAATCCTGATTCTATGAAATAAACGATAAAGTGTGCCCATTTTCTCAGATACATATGCACATAATCCACACTGTCCTGTGGAAAAAAGTGCTGTTGGATCCATTCTGCCATCGGCAGACTGGTTGCCGCTGTCTGTGGTCCATTCTGGCTTGACAAAACCAGAAGAAGGATCAGCCAAATGATTGCCGGCAAAAATGAGAGCATCGTCAATTTCCTGTTCTTCTCTCTATTCGTTTTCTTATTGCTCTTCAAAAATCTACTCCTAACTGATATACTGCTTTCTTTTTCGCTCATTATACCATGTAGAAATTCTTTGTCAAATTTTCATTTCTTGTCTTACTTATACGTTAAACAAGTAATTCGCAATCCCATACATCTACGCCACTGTCCTGGAACACGCCATGCAGACGTTCATGCAGCTGCTCCTTTGTCACATCTTTCTTTAGAATCACCTGAATGAATCCGCCTCCACCGGCTCCTGATATAAACTTCCCATCGATCAGGTCTTCACATACAAGAAGAATCTGATCGATACAGGTATTGGTTGTACCGGCATCCAACATACAGGATAATTTCCAATGTTGGTTTAAAAGCTCAGCAAATTCGTCAATATCTCCCTGCTCCAGTGCAAAACGCATTAACACGGCGATGGCCTTCATCTCCTTTAATGCCTTCAATGATTCTGGTCTGCTTCCGATATAGCCACCAACCACATCACGCAGCAGATTTCTTGCGAGACGCCTCTGACCAGTATAAATCAATGCGAAACGTTCTTTCAGTTCTTTCTTTCCCTCTTCCGGCATTTCTATCTTCTCTACAACAAGATTCTGGGCAATCCCCGGTTTTGTTGAGATCAGTTTAATTCCTTCTGTCAGTCCGCCAACCTGATCCTGCCATCCGCCTCCGGTACTCATGATCTGCTCCATACCAAGGACAACATCATAGATCTCTGCATCTGTACGCTCCTGACCAAGAAATTCAAAGATTCCCTTTACGCACGCTCCTGATAAGATACTGCTTGTTCCAAGTCCTGATCCTTTCGGTACTCCATAAACCTGGGTAGAAAGATAGATTCCTCCTCCCATCCGCTTTAAAATCTCCTGAAGATCTGCTTCTTCCTTGACCGGGATAATTCCACAGGCAATCAAAGCTGCTTTATGCAGTGCAAATGAATCATATGGATTATGACAATCCTGGATCTCAGCTGCACTGTCTACAGTTGTATAGACTCCGATATCCTTACTTTCAAATTCCACATGAAGCTCATCTAATCTCTTTACCGTGATCTGTACCGGATAGATTCCTCTTAATTTCATTGCAGCATTAAGAACTACTCCACCCTTTTCATTACAATGTGGTGGTGTATCCGTCCAGCCTCCGCCCCAGTTCACGCGGACCGGAAGGGCGATATCAACCTGATCTTTTACAATTCTATATCCTGCACTATCCGGAAGTTTCTTCTCTGCTTCTTCATAAATTACCTCCTGGATTGTTCCGAAACAGTCATTCTCAAGTGCATCATAATGCAGATCATCATAAATCGTTCTTGTCTTTTTCATATAACAGGAGACTGCATGATAGATTCGAATCTTCAATGAGAAATCTGCTTCTGCCGCATCTTCCATCAGTAACTTAAAGATTTCTTTCGATATTCCACGCTTTCCAAATATCTTGAGTGCATCCGCATAATACATTCCCTGCTCCAGTTTTCTGATGAAACACCTTGCAAGAATACGGTTTTCAAGAAACCTCTCCTGATCACAGGATGCCTCAATATCTGCTGCATTAAAACTGGAATAGAGGCTCATACGTTCAGTCTCACGCCATCTGGAAATCTCTTCTTTTGTTGCAGTACCATGTGCCATCTTGTAAATGATTTCAGCCATATCAAGTGCATCTTCCCAGTCATCACACACCGGATAAAGATCTGCAAACCACAGATAGGTCTCTTCTCCTTTCCAGAGTTCTTCTTTCGTCACTTTATTCTGAGCCATAAACTGATTCAATGTCGTGCCGAGAAATGAAACCTCTCCCGGATATTTTCCTTTCGGATTATCTGGTACACCATAAATTCTGATTACTTTTTTCCCACCTGTCAGTTCGATTCCGTGCATAACAATCTGTTCTGGAATCTTCCGGTCCATAATGCGCACATGGGAAAGAACGGTTCCGTCGCCGACCTCAGAATTACCAAGAATATAACAATTCTCCAGATATGCTTCTTTTCCTATCTTTGCACGGCTTCCTACATAAGCATTATGCGCTGCAAATCCTTCTTTTTGCACCGCTGAATTCACCTGCATCTTCCAATCCAGGAACTCGTAATCCTGCACATTTTTTGTTACAAGGCTTCTCAATTCCCTTGTTGTCCCGAAATGAATAAATTCCGCCGGTGACAGACACAACAGCTTCATTGAGAAATGATGGATCGCATTCCAAATCTGTGTCCTACATTCATGCAGTGCTTCATTGAGCTGTCCTTCTGCTGCCTCTTTATAGAAATCTTCTAATGTAGAATCATTTGCAAGCGGATATAAAAAATCCCCATAAAAGCTGATCCTTGCTTCTTCATTACAAAACTGCCTGAATTTCTTCTCGTCTACTTTGCCCCCTGTTGAAATCAGACGGAACAGTGCCTGCAACAGTGCGCTGCCAAACAATACCGCACCTGTATCAAGATCTACATTTCCTGCTTTATTAACAGCTCCCATCTCTCGCAAACGCTCTTCTGTCTGTTTATGAAGAAAACACTTTACATAATCATGTCCATCGTTCAGAAATACGCCATGATTTTTTCCTGTAGCTACCGGCTCTTTAATGGAAATTGCTGCTGCTCCGTCAAACTGCGCATCAATCTGGAGTGGATTAAACAGAAGCAATACATCACCTGACAAAACAAGCATTCCCTCCTGGATTCTGGATGGAACTCCTGACATTCCCACAATAAACTCATCAAATAAAGTGGAACTTCTTCCATCCGGCAATTCTCTTGGAACCGGTGAGAAAAGCTTGCCGATTGCAGAATACTGCGGCACTCTCTTGCTGTCACCACCTGAATGAATCACAAGAATTCTACGATTCTTAAAAGGATTCTCTCTCTCCGGTTCCTGTTCTGCAATATAACGCATCACCTGAAATGTAGCTCCTCCTGATCCCACACGTTTTCCCTCCGGATCCGGAAGAACCGCATACGTTGTCTCTTCCGGAAGAAGACCTTTTTCCAGACGGTTCTCGATCTGATTCCGATAAGCCGTTGCCTGTGCTTTATTTGATGCTGTCAATATAATATAATCCCATTTGATAAAGCTTTTTTTCTTTAAACTTCTTTCATAATCTTCCCAGGAATCCAGATAGGACTGACGCAGGAAGAGATTATTCATCTTCTCGTATTTCATTTCTTACCCCTTATCTACCTTTTTCTTATCTTAGTTAAACGTTCAAATAACATCCAATGCTAGGATAACACACATTTTATAAAATTGAAAGTAATTGCAACCCGAGTAGATGTTTTTCTATATCAGAACAGTAACCAGAACGTGACTTTTTCATATACAAAAAAGAGCTGTAAAAAACGAGATTATCCTCTATTTCTCACAACTCTTTTCAAAAATCGGTTTAACTCCAGCTCTTACTGCTGTGTAAAATCATTATTCGCTGTCGGCGCTACTGCGCTTTCCTGAGCACTGATCGACTGAACTGTCTCAGAAGGTGTATACGTTTCTGTCGGATACAAAAATGTATGCATCTGTGTACTCATGTCATTCAGTGTAACCGGAACTTCATAGAACACACCATCAATCTTACCGGAATAGAATACCTTTGGAAATGCATCCATTGCTTCCACCTTGTATTCTGTGATTTTACTTAAAAGACGAAGTACTTCGCTCTCTAAATAGTTTGTATTAATTTTATCAAGCATGCTCTTGGCAATATCGATCTTTTTCGCTTTGTCAAGCTCCTGTGCTTTTGAGAAAATCTTAAAGAGAACTGTTCTCTGTCTTTCACTTCTCTTATAATCTCCTCCTTCTGTATAACGGATACGGCTAAATGCAACCGCCTGTGTTCCGTCTAATGTATAAGTACCGGCTTCTGTAATGTGTGCAGAAGATGTTCCTCGGATTCCATTAAGTTCATCAATATAACCGTTGATATACTTTGTTTCTTCTTCTGTAATGTCCTGCTCGATTCCACCCATATCATCAACCAGTTCTGCAACATTCATAAAGTTAACTGTAATATATTTCTGAATATCCAGATCAAAGTTTGTATTTAATGTATCCATTGCAAGCTCCGGTCCTCCGAAAGAGTGTGCATGTGTGATCTTATCCAGACCATGACCTTCAATCTGTACATAACAATCTCTATAGACAGAAGCAATATACACTTTTTTATTTGTATTATCTACATTTACCACCATCAGGGAGTCTGATCTTGTTCCCTTACCAAGATTATTTTCCCTGGAGTCAACTCCAAAAATAGCAAATGTCTCCTGATTAACTTCCGGCTCTTCTTCTACTTCTTCCGGCTCTTCTTCCTCTTGTACTACCTGCTTTGTCTCTTTCTTTGGCTCTTCCTTTTCTTTCTTCTTTCCACAACCGGAAAAAGAAGCAACTGCAAGTGCAACAATCAAAAGAACTGCAAGTATTCTTCTCTTTTTCACCTGAATTTTCCTCCTTCTCTCTGTCTTATCTCCATATTTGCACAAAATGGCTATGTTTCTTTAACAAACACAGCCATTTTAGCACACTTTAATTTAGAATGCTATAGAAAATCCTCAGTTCTCGTCCGAAAACGATTCTTTCTAATATTTTTCACCGATTTTCTCACCCATCTTTATCAATGTCTCTGCACCGGTTGCACTGTTTCTCACCAGATCTTCATCCGTCTGCACTTTTCCCGGCTCTGTCAAAAGAACGACTGTAGACCCGCCAAACTCGAACATTCCTTTTTCTTCTCCCCGGTGTACAACAGATACTTTCTTTTTATGATTCTTAATCCGTCCAACCATAAGAGCACCGACTTCCATCTGCAAAACGGTTCCCAGTTCTTCTGTCTGTACAAGACAATATTCCCTTGTATTCATCTTGTAAATCGGAGCATAGTCATTTGCCACCGGATTTACTGTATGGAATACTCCTCTGATCTTTCGCTGTGCAGATTTCACACCATCTGCCACATAACAATATCTGTGATAGTCATCTACCGTGAGACGGATTATATAAGCTGTTCCACCTTCATAGCGTTTCGCAAGCTTTTCATCCTTCAGAAGACTACGGACTGTATACTGTGTCTGTTTGATAAGAAAAAGTCCATCCCTTTGAATCGGACAAACTGTCACTTTCCCGTCACAAGGACTGATCAGCACTTCTTTTCTTCCGTCAATCGGACGTTCCTCCACTAAAATCTTACGCGTAAAAAAGTCATTATAAGAAGAATAATGTTTCTTTTCATAGATTGACAGATCAATCTGATTCTTTCTGACAAACGATGGAATCAACAGCCTGGACACTCTGCTGTCCAGCACTTTTCCGCCAAGTCGGGATACCCCGGATCCAAGCAATGGTTTCAACATCATTCTTGTCAATGTATGTCCATAGATATATTCCAGGAATCTGTCCTGCCCTGTTGTTTTCTCCATCCTGTTTCCGTTTCTGTCTGCATAAATCATAATCTCTCCTCTTACATGAATCTTCGTCTCAATGTCCAGACTACTGCAACCGCTACTACTCCGACTAATGCAGAAAGTGTCTTATTCCCCGGCTTTTTTAATTTGAAATCCATAACAAACAGAAGTCCTACAAGAAGAACCATCGCATGCAGTGCAATTCTGAAATCACAGTGCAAAAATGGGCGAAGCACAACAAGAATCGGTAATGCGATCGACATGGATGTGATCGGCAATCCCTGATAACACTTTCTGTTCTCTGTTGTCTCATCCTGTCGGCACTCTTCTGTTACATTAAACCATGCCAGACGGATCAATCCTGCCAATACATAAAACATAAGAATAAGAACACCGACAATCCCATTCATTCCCATACAATAACAGATGATCGCCGGTCCAACTCCAAAACAGACAATGTCACACAGTGAATCAATCTGGATTCCAAAACGTTTCTCTATTTCTGTTCTATCCTTCTTTGTTCTTGCAATCTTCCCATCAAACATATCACACAGACCAGACAATGCAAGACACAATACTGCAAGATCCAGATGTCCATTCAATGACAGCATCATCCCACCAATCGAAATCCACAGACTGATATATGTAAGTATAACTGTGTAATCATAAACACCTAACATTTTATTTCCCCCTTGTTTTTATTCTTTTCAGAATAACTCTCCATTTATTTATGCTTTCTTCCTTAAGTTTCTTCCTATTGTAAAATTCGCCACGATCGTAAAAATTGCACTGATCAATAATTCTGTATAATATCCAAGTCCTCTGCTTAAGATCATTCCCGGGATCAAAAGTGCACTTCCAAAAACTGGTTCAAAAATCATCGAAAACAGTTTTTCACTGATGCCCATACCACCTGGCAGTGGCAGCATATCCACAGAAACGGAAATCACAGACTGCAGAAGAATAATCACGAATGCATTCGTTCCGGACAGTCCAAATGCCTTATATACAAACCAGGTTGCTGTAAACAGTGCGAACCTCTGAAATAATGTGATTGCAAATACATTGACCAGTACCATTATATGATCTTTCAGATAAACCGCTGTTGTATGATACTGATCCATTGATGCATTCAGTTTCTCAATTCTTGTACTTTTATATCGCATCAGATGCATTTTTTCCAGCAGTTCCATCCCTTTTACAAGAATAGAACGCGCAAGCACCGGATGAAATACAAGGAGCAGCATAGAAGCCACACAAAATACATTTAGGCCTGTTCCAAGATAAAAAATATGACGGATATTATACATATGTGTTCTGATGAATCCCCTGCCGAAGATCATAAGTCCAAGACCGATCACAACGAGAACCATTTTATAGGTAATCGTGACAATCATCAATACAAGCGTTGATACCGGGATTGGAATTTTCTCTTTCTTCATATAATAAATCTGCGCCGGCTGTCCTCCTGTTGCGGATGGTGTGATACAGCTGAAAAAGAATCCTACAGAGGAAAACAAGAAACATTTCCATTTCTTTAGATGAATACCAAGCGTATGCATCATATAAAATATAATAATTGACTCTCCCCAGATAAAGATAATCACACAGGCAACACCCGGAAGCAACCAGTATGAATTCACTGTTTTCAGAATTTCTGCAATCTCACTTAAATCCTCCCCATGGAATACTCCATAGATTGTTGCCGCAAAGACAAGAAAGAGAAAAAGTACATTAAATATCATTTTCTTTTTATTTTCCATTTTCTCCTCCTGCTTTATGAACCAGATTTCTGTAAATTTTCCATCCGTTTGTCCGGCAGCTCACAAACCAGGTCAGCTCCGCTACCGCAACTCCACCGATCACATCCACAATTACATGCTGTTTTGTTACAAGCGTAGAAACAAAGACCAACACTGCGATCATTACAGATACGATCTTATACCACACCGGTATTTTTTTATCTCTCCTGATTCCAATACAACAGAACCAGCTTGCCATACAATGGATTGATGGAAATAAATTCACCGGTTCATCAATCTGATATAAAAAACGCATGCCCTGAACAAAAATTCCGTTTCCGACAAGTTCTGGTCTTACATTTGTTGTCGGATAAAACACAAAAAACAGAAAACAAATGATTCTTGCATACAAATCAGCCGTAAAGAATCTGTATTTTATCTCTTCCTCCCGCAATGATATAAGCAGATAATTAATCACCCAGAAAATGTAACATCCAAAATAAACAAGAATAAATGCCGGGATCAATGGGATCTTTGTATCTAATTCAAGTGACAGGTTATGGTACTCCCTTGTATCTGTCAATCTCGGTGCTCCCCAGTAGACAGCTGAATTCACCAGAAAAACAATTACCGGCGGGAGTAAGATTTCTATTATTCTCTTTCTGTCCAAATCCCCTGTCCTTTGTCTCACTTCTTGTTTTCTCCATTCTTTTCCAATTTTATGATGTAACCAGATTGCTCCATTGCTATGTACTTACATCATTTTATCCCACTTTTTCATAATAACAATAGGCTTTGGCATTTATTAAAGAAAAAAGTGCCATTCTTTAAGGAACAGCACTTTTTTCTTTAGAATATCTTCAGAATTTACCGCAAATGCATCTCAGGGCTTACATCTCGTCTTCCCTGTATCCAAAATTTTTCATCATATAATCGCTGTCTCTCCAGTTCTTCTGAACCTTCACCCACAGCTTCAAATTTACTTTGCAATCCAGCAAACGCTCGATCTCAAATCTTGCAGTACTTCCGATTTTTTTCAGCATACTTCCCTGCTTTCCGATGATGATCCCTTTATGGGAATCTCTCTCGCAGATGATTGTAGCATCAATATGACACACTTTGTGGTTCATCTTCATCTGATCGATTGCTACTGCGATTCCATGAGGGATCTCCTCATTCAAGCTGTGCAATGCTTTCTCGCGGATAATCTCTGCCACGATCTGGCGCTCCGGCTGGTCTGTGATTGTATCTTCATCATAGAACTGCGGTCCGTATGGAAGATATTTCATAATTACATTTACAAGCTCATCCGTATTATCGCCTCTTCTTGCAGATACCGGAACGATTTCTGCAAAATCACATTCCTTACGATATGCATCAATAAAAGTAAGAACCTCTTCCTTCTTCACCATATCAACTTTATTGATAACAAGAATAACCGGTGTCTTTACCTTCTTTAACTGCTCAATAATATGCTTCTCACCTGCACCGATAAATGTAGATGGCTCTACAAGCCAAAGTACAACATCCACTTCATTCAAAGAACGTTCTGCAATATTCACCATATACTCACCAAGTTTATTCTTTGCTTTGTGAATTCCCGGTGTATCTACGAACACAATCTGACCTTCCTCTGTTGTCAGAACAGTCTGGATACGGTTTCTTGTTGTCTGTGGTTTGTTTGATGTGATTGCAATCTTCTGTCCGATCAGACGATTCATCAAAGTAGATTTTCCAACATTTGGTCTTCCAATCAGTGTGACAAATCCTGATTTAAAATTATCCTGCATACTTTTTCCTTTCTTTTTCCATCTTAAAGTGTCTTTATTTCAAGGAACATCTCTTTCTGCTCCTCAATCTTCTCTTCACTTCCGATCACGCAAAGTTCATGTGCATCAAGTAATGCTTGAAGTACATCGGCAAGTGCACGGATGTCTGACTGCTGTGCATCAAGGATCTGATCTCTCTCTTCCCTGATCATCTCAGCAGATACATGGTTCATATAAAGATTCATTGATCTGCTTCCCTTTGCTGCCGGATTCATCGGACGGTCGATATTACTGATCGTTCCGATAATAAACTTGTTCATGTCTCTATCATCTACATTGAAGTTCTTCAGATAATCCACAACTCCTTCGTAGATTTCCATTGTCTTCTCCAGATTCGGGTCACGGTAAGATACCAGATATCCCTCTCCAATACGATTGAAGCTGCTCATGCATCCGTAAGCTCCGCCCTTCACACGGACATTCTGCCACAGATAATCATAGCTCAAGATGACTTTCAGAATCTGAAGTGCTCCTGTATACTCAACACCACGGTCGATAAAGTTACCTGTTCTTGCAACATACTGAACTTTTGAAGATGTCTTGAATCCCTCGTTGCGTTTCACACAATGAATTTCACACGGTATCTCTGCTTCCTTCTCCTCTGTATGAAGTGTGTCTGCAATCTTTGCAAATGCCTCTTCCATCGGTGCAAGACCATCCGCTGATGAAGTATAACTGATGATCAGATTATCCTTGCGGAAAATCTGCTGTGCAATCTGTCTTAAGTTTTCAATCAGTTCTGCTTTCTTCTCCTCAAAGTTTTCCTCCAGTTCCTTTACAACCTCATAGTAACCGATTCCATCTGTATCATCTTTAAACTTCGCCATCGGTGAAGTATAAGACAGAGAACGAAGGGCTGCTGTTGTGTGTCCGGATGACAGGAAGGACATCTGCAGTCTGGATTTCAACATTGCTAAGATTTCTTTCAGACGCTTCTCATCCCCAAGATCAGATTCCATCAGAATCTCACGCATCATAGAAAACAGAACATTCATCTTCGGATACAGTGCTTTACCTTTGATTTCAAATGTTGCACGGAATTCTTTCTCCTTTACCTTTGTTACGTCTGTGTAAAGCTCCAGAGAAGTTCCGATTCCTCCTGTGTGTACATTGATCTCATTAAATAATTCACTGTATTCATAATTCTTTGTATTAATAATTCCAAGCACACTCTGCAGAATGCTGATATATGGAAGTTTCTCTTCCGGAATACCGGACAGGTCAAACAAAAGCGCTGTGTATCCAATTCCATTCGTCTCAACTTCATGGTGTACCAGCTTCACTCCGCTTGTCTCAAGCTCTTTATTATAAATCGGTGCGATCTCTCTGGAAATATCTTCGCGTCCGAGTACAGGAATCTTCGCCAAATCCTCCGGTGCCGACTCTTCTTCCTGATATTCTTCCAACTCTTTCGTTGCTTTCACAAGTGCATCAATTTCTTCTTTTGACAAACTGTCTTTGTATACCTGAAGCTTATCTGCAAGTTCCTTATCCATTCTTGCAGTGCGTCCACGCTCCGGCTTAATGATCACGATAGAACCATGTGTGTTATCAAGAAGATATTTCTGGATCAGTTCTTCAAAGTATCCTGTTTCCACCTGTTCTTTCAAAAATTCAAATGTCGGAATCGCCTGCATATGGATAAATGGTTTCGTCTCATCATACAGCCAGCTGTCAAACAACTGAAGACCATACATCAATCCACGCGGATAATTTCCGAAATCAGCCTCGCGGAAACGGAATTCATGATAGTTGATTCCTGCGCGAAGTGCTTTCTTATTGATTCCATTTTTCACAATGTCTTTCAGTGTATCTTCAATCACACGAATAAATTCTTCCTTCTGCTCTACATTCGCATTCTTAGAAATCACAGAGAAAATCGGCTGATAAACTCCGTTGTCATAAGATCCTGAGATATCCTTGCCGACCCCAGCATCCAGAAGTGCTTTCTTCAGCGGTGCGCCCGGTGCGGACAGAAGTGCGTAATCCAGAATCTCAAATGCCAGATATAGTTTCTCATCCAGTGTAGTACCGATCACTTTATTATAAGAAAGATAGGTGTTATCCTCCTCACTCTCTTCACTTGCGATGGAATACTCCTGAACGACTTCCTTCATCTCTGTAAATGGCTTCTGCAGATGAATCTCTGAATCCACCGGTTCATTCTCAAAATCTGACAAATACTTCTCATCAAGCCATCTTAATTTCTCTTCCATATTCATATCACCATACAGATAAATATAGCTGTTAGATGGATGATAATACTTTCTATGGAAATCTAAAAATTGCTCATAAGTAAGTTCTGGAATCATCTCTGGGTCTCCACCGGACTCTACGGAATACGCATTATCCGGGAACAGAGAGTTCAGAACCACGCGGTCAAGTACGCCTTCCGGAGAAGAGAATGCTCCTTTCATCTCGTTGTATACAACACCGCTGATTGTCAACTCTCCATCTGGATCATCCAGCTTATAGCTCCAACCTTCCTGGCGGAATGTCTTGTCATTCTGATAAATATTTGGATAAAATACTGCATCCATATAAACATGCATCAGGTTCTGAAAATCCTTGTCATTGCAGCTTGCCACCGGATATACTGTCTTGTCCGGATAAGTCATCGCATTCAAAAATGTATTCAGAGAACCTTTCACAAGCTCAACAAACGGATCCTTCACCGGGAATTCTTTCGATCCGCACAGAACAGAATGTTCCATAATGTGTGGAACTCCTGTACTGTCTGACGGTGGTGTACGGAATCCAATTGTAAACACCTTGTTCTCATCATCATTTTCCATAAGAAGCACTCTCGCTCCGCTTTTCTTGTGCTTCAGAAGTGTCCCCTTTGACTTCAGATCAGATAAATCTTCTGTCTGGAGCACTTCATATGCATTCAAATCATATATACTCATTCTTCTTCTCCTTGGTTTTTGTTCTTATTAAATATCAAATTTATTCAAAGATTGACTATTCTTTAGTATATCCGATTTCACTGGTAAATACAAGAAAAGCCAGTGGAAAGAAAACTTTTTGAAATCTTTTTGTTACTATAAACAAAAGGATGAAAACCCGAAAGTCTTCATCCGCCACACAAGCTATTCTTTCCTTTACAAATGTTCCATCTGATAAAAAACACCCTTTTTCTCCATCAGCTCTTCATAAGATCCAGACTCCAATACATTTCCATTTCCAATCACAGCAATCCTGTCCGCGTTTCTGATCGTAGACAGCCTGTGTGCTACAATTAAAGTTGTCCTTCCTTTGACAAGTTTCTGTATCGAATCCTGGATTTTCTTTTCAGAAATGCTATCAAGTGCAGAAGTTGCTTCATCAAGAATCAGTATTTTAGGATCACGCAGGAACGCCCGGGCGATTGAAATCCGCTGACGCTGTCCACCGGACAGGTTTTCCCCATGTTCCGTGATCATCGTATCCAGTCCTTCCGGAAGGTTTTTCACCACATCTTCGAGGTTTGCTGCTCTTATCACTTCCCATAACCGCTCTTCTGATATTTTATCTGATCCGTATGTAATATTTTCCCTCAATGTCCCTGTAAATAGGATTGATTGCTGCGGTACAACTGCAATCTGTTTTCGATAACTGCGAAGATCCAGCTTCTTCAAATCCTTCTTATCAATCAGGACTTTTCCTTTCTCAGGCTGTAAAAATCCAATCGCCAGATTCAAGATTGTTGTCTTCCCTGAGCCCGAACCTCCCGCAAATGCCACTGTTTCTCCCGGATGGATTTCGAAGTTCAGATGGCTTAGAATCTCCTTTTGCTCTCCTTTGTACGCATAACTCACATCCTGGAATGTGACCTCTCCCTGAAGATCTGACAGCTTTTCCTTTTTCCGGTTATCCTCGACATCATTTTCACAAAGCACATCACCTATCGATTCTACGGACTCAAGACCTTTTGCAATAATCGGCAGAAGTGTCACAACACTTGCAATCTGAGCTACAATGCTTGAAAAATAAGTCTGATACAGAGTAATATCTCCAACCCCGATTTTTCCTTTCCATGCGATATATGCTGTAAATGCAAGACATAACACCTGGAAAATCTGAAATGCAACCCAGCTGATGGAAGAGAAATAAGTCTGGATCATGTCCAGTTCAAGTCCTTTTTCAGCCACTTTACGAAGCTGCTCGCTCATTTTCTCCGCTTCCTGATTCTCCAACGCATGTGCTTTCGTTACTGGAATCATTTCAACCATTTCCATTACTTTCGCCGAAGTTTCTTCCATTTCCTTTCGGAAAGCTCTGTTGTGGTTTTTTATCTTTCCCTTGAACCCTACAATGATCACTACTGAAACCGGTATTGTACACAAAAAGAATAAAAATACAATCCGGCTCTTAAAAATAACAACTCCAAAGGAAACAGCAATGTTCAGAATAATTGTCAAAAGCGAAATAAAAATCTGAGAAGCCAGATTCTGGATCTGTTCCACATCACGCATAATCTTTGACTGCAGTCTTCCTGACTGCATTTCCTTATGATATGTGATGGATAACTGCTGAAGTTTACAAACCAGTGCTTCCCGCAATTCCCTTTCAACTGTGCGGACGGTTTTCGCATACAACCAGGTATGTATATAATTGGTTGGAATATTCTGAACAAGAAATACAATCATAATAACCGTATTTAACAATAAAATCCGTGTAATATTTCCATTATGGTCCGTTACTGCATTAATAATATTAGCAGTAACCACCGGGAGCACCCATGTCGGAGAATGCTTAAGAATAAAAAATAAAATGGATCCTGTCAGTTCAAGATAATGACCTTTGAACAAGGAGATCAGTGTCCGTAAATTGCTTTCTCTGTTCTGTCGGAACAGATGCATCATCTCTGCTTCTTCTCTCCAAAGATCCTGCTCGGATTTCTGAGATAAACTATTTTTCTGTACACGCTGTGAAGTATTTTTCTGTCTCATTTTCATAGAATCTCCTGATTACCTCCTGCACCGGTTTGTTACATATTTCATAACTGCTATCCTTCCACGCCTCAGACTTGGAAGGCAGCTTTGGAGCCCACTCCCATAAAGCAAAACCGCGAAGCCATGATCTGTTCTTACATGCTTCGAACATTGCATGATACCATTCGCACTGTTCTTCCAGATAAAGTTCTCCCTGTAATTCCCAGTTATTCGGAACCATCCCGGAACCTTTTCTCGACATACATCCTGCTTCAGCAAAGAAAAATGGTTTCTGGTATTTTAAGACAGTCTTTTCAATCCGATCCAGTTCCTGTTCCCACTTGTCAACCGGATAATATCCACTGGAAGAGATCACATCAACACAATCCCACCAGGACACATTCTCTTCCTGATATTTGTCCGTGTTATAAGATACCAGTCCATGGTATTCCTCACGGATTGATGCGATCACCTCTCTCCACTGCTTTTCTCTATGTTCTGTCATCACCATCTCACATCCGGCGATAAAAAGCTCACACTGCTCTGTTTCTGCTATCCTTGCGTAATGTTTCTGAAACTCTGTATAAGACGCAAACCAGTTTTCCCATTTTGGTTCGCATGGAACGTCATGCTCAAAAAAGCTGATATAAGCGCGCCATGTACCATCCTTGCAGTTCACCGTCGGCTTAAGTCCTACCCGAATTCCTTTTTCTTTTGCGTAACGGATCATCTGGATCAGTTCTTTATCCGAAAATGTGTCTTCCGAAGTATAACATATCTCTTCTGAATGCGCAGTCCTCTGAATCCCAACAGGTGCTAAAACAACAAAATCTGCCGCTGTCTGTTCAATCATATAATCAAAACTATTTCTTGCTGTCTCTGTCGAAAGGGAACCTCTTTTGTGAAATGGTGCAAAAGTAATTCCTTTCATAAACTTCATTGTGTCTATTGTATTCATTGTATTTTCTCCTGCTCTCTTTCCATTATTTCTCAACATTTTCTCTGCTCATCCAGCGTGCCCATGCTGCCAGTCCTGCACCATGCTTCACTTCTCCTGTTGCCACAAGCTTTTGAAATTCTTTTACCGAAACCTCATGAATCTTCAATACTTCTGCCGGATCCAGTGATTCTTCACCAAGTTTTCCACATTGGATGGCAAAAAGATGAATCTTTTCATCCGTTGAACCAAACGATGGGTAAAAATATCCCATAGGAATCACTTCCTCTGCTTCATATCCGGTCTCTTCTTTTAATTCACGTACTGCTGCCTGCTCTGGAGTCTCTCCCGGGTCGATCAGCCCACCCGGAAGTTCCGTCTGCCAGGAGCGGATCGGATAACGGTATTCTCTCAGTGTAATAATATTTTTTCCATGGAACGGGAGAATACTGACGCCCTCCATCATCTCAAGGTAATCATATGGTCTTATATTTCCATTGACGCGCACTTCATCCTGTACGACATTGAAACGTCCTAATTTTATCTTTTCTGACTTTATAGTCTCAAACGGACTTTTATTTAATTCCTTTTTTTCCATAATTTTCCTTCTTTCTTTAGTCAAGTGGATATTCACAATCTGCATTCGATTAAATTCACTCTGTATAACAAAAAGCAGCTGTATGAAATGAATCTCACTTCGTACAGTTGCCTGCTTTCTTTATAATTCTGCTCCGTTTGTCTCTATTACATGTTTATACCAAAATGCCGAATCTTTCATGATTCTCTGCTGATTTCTGTAGTCCACATACACTAATCCAAATCGGTCTGAGTAACCTTTTGCCCATTCAAAATTATCCATCAAAGACCACTGGAAATATCCTCTGATATCCACTTCTTCTGCCGCTTTTCCCAGCTCTCGTAAATATCTTGCAAGAAAATCAATTCTATTTGGATCATGCACTTTTCCATCTAATGAAACCACATCGTGACAGGATAATCCATTCTCTGTGATATAGATTGGCTTATGATATCTTTCATATAAAAACTTAGGTCCCCACTGCAAACATTCCGGTGTTACCGGCCATTGGATCGCAGTCTTAGGAAATCCTTCATATCGGCAGACATCTTGTGGTTTCCCATCTTCTCCCATACGGATACATCTTCCATTATAAATATTCTGTCCATAGACATCGATTGGTTCTGAGATCAGACGCATATCTTCTTCTGTAATTTTCGGAAGATATTTTTCATAACGCACCAGTCCCTCTTCCGGATAATGTCCTAATAAGACTGGATCTGACCACCAGGATACATTCCATGTCCAATTACTATCATCCTCCTGAAATGAAAAATATGCCTTTCTTGCAGCCTCAATATCTTCCGGCCGCTCTGTTTCAGGATAACAGACAGATGATGTTGGTGCATATCCGATCGTCAGTTTCTGTTTTCCATAAGCACGAAGCATCTGTACAGCTCTTCCATGTGCTTTCATGGCATTATGCGCCATTTCAAAAGTATCTCTCATCGGTGCTTTCACTCCCGGTGCATGTTCTCCGGTAAGAAAACCAAGTCCGACAAAGCACTGTGGTTCATTCAATGTAAAGAAATGAGTTACCCTGTCACTAAATCTTTCTGCAACAAGCTTCGCATATTCTCCAAACCATTCCACAATCTGCGGATTCATCCATCCGCCTCTTTTATAAATTTCATATGGAAGTTCCCAGTGATATAAAGTAATATATGGTTCGATCTTATTTTCCACAAGTTCGTCGATCAGATGGTTATAGAATTCAATTCCTTTCTCATTCACTCTTCCAAATCCCTCTGGTAAAACTCGTGACCAATCGATGGAAAAGCGATAAGCTTTCAATCCCATCTCTTTCATTAGCTGAACATCTTCCTTATATCTGTGATAATGATCACACGCTACCTCGCCGGTATGACCGGAATATATTTTTCCAGGTTCTCTTTTATATCCCAGATATGTTCGCCTTTACCGTCTTCTTTTACAGCACCTTCAATCTGATATGCACTCGTTGCTGCACCCCAGACAAAATCCTTTGGGAACTCAACACTCTTTCTATTTTCTTTCCCCATAGTTGGTCTCCTGTTGTTTAGCTTGTCTTATTATTTCCATTCCTCAATTCCAAGATTCTCTATGTAATCAGCAAGTTCTCTCGCCATCTCATAGGTCTCCGGAATTCTAAGATGTCCCGGAGTTGCTGCTCCGTTTCTCTTAAAGATGCAATGGGAAATTTTATCATCTCCCATAGAAACAACTACATCATCAATTGCTTTATCCCAGGAACAGTCATGCTCAAGCAATGTCGTACAGCAGACGATCGATGCTTTCGGATATACCTGACGCAGGTTTTTCAAAAGAGTTGTGTAGTGTTCTCTCCAAAGAATTGCTTTCTCACACATGTAATCTTCTGACATGTAATCAACCGGATGATTATCATTCTGGCCAATTGCCACGACAACAACCTGCGGTGTATACTGAGCAAAATCCCATTCCGTCAGTGTCCCGAATGTTTTATTGAATCTGATCTTATTCCAGGCGCTTTCCATTCCAACCTGCTCCGGTTCATGGAACCATCCTTGCCCATCCATCAATGCAATTCCGCCCTGTGCGATATCATGGATCTGTGCATTCAGCATACGTGCTGTCATCCATGCATAGGAATACCAGCTGTTAGAATATCCTCCCTGATGTTCTGGATCAGACTTTCCTGTATAGTCGACTGCTTCTGTTACTTCTCCTGCTGATACAGAATCTCCGTAAACTTCAATTTTTCTTGTCGGTGCATCTGGAAGTTCCAGTAGTTTTGCCCCATCTTCAATTTCAAATCCAAGGATGTGCATCTCATGACAGGAATCCTGACGTTTGAAGAAAAGGACATGATGTTCTCCACTTTCATTCTCCGGAACACGAATCTCTATTTCATTCTCTTTCTTATTATCCAGATAATAGCAGGACTGTACTCCATCTAAAATACATCCAAGATAATTCTGCCAGTATTCATTTTTATTTCTTAAAAAAATTTTTAAATATCTTCCTGTAAAACTAAATTCCGCTGATGTACATGGATAGACCCAAATCGGTTCTTTTGGATTTGTCCAGTCAATTCTTCCGCTATAACGTATTTTTTTATTATCAGGATTAATTCTCATCTTATCCCCTCCATATTTTACAGTAAACTTGCTGCACCGATCATTCCTGCTTCATTTCCAAGTGCTGCTGTCTCAATCTCCGGAAGTTCTCCCTTCTCACCACCGAAACATCCGACTTTCATCATCTCACGAAGTGGATCAAGAAGTGTCTCTCCCTGTGCAGACACGCCTCCTCCAAGGATCACAAGCTGTGGGCGGAAAATATTTACGATATTGATAATTCCTGTTCCGAGCTTTCCGATATATGACTGAACAACCTGTAAAAGTTCCTCATTTCCTTCCTTAGCTCCCTTGAAAATTTCTTCCGGAGTAAGGTCTTTGCCCGTCGCACGCTTTGCATCTCTTTTCAGAGCAGTAGCAGATGCGTATGCCTCCAGGCATCCTTTTCTTCCACAAGTGCAAGGCTCACCATTTTCTACAATTACCATGTGTCCCAGTTCGCTTCCGCCAAGTCCTTTTCCTTCATAAATCTTGCCGTCAATAATGATTCCACCGCCAACTCCGGTTCCAAGTGTAAGCATGATCACATCCTGACACTCTTTTCCGGCTCCTGCAACTGCTTCTCCAAGTGTTGCACAATCTGCATCATTCGCAATTTTAACCGGAATCGGAAGATAGTTTCCAATTTCTTTCGCAAGTTCTACATTTTCCCATTTGATATTATTAGAATAGCGGACTACTCCATTTTTTCTATCTACAGTCCCAGGAACGCCAATTCCTGCTCCTACACACTGATCCATTGCAATGCCCTGTGCTTCCAGAAGATCCAATGTTTTCTGTGCAATCTCATGGATCACTTCTTCTGCCGGACGCTGTGCATTGGTATCCATTGTCTCAGATACGATCAGCTTCTGGTGAATATCCACCAGTCCAATCTTTGTCTGCGTACCTCCGATATCGATTCCGATTCTGACCGGAGCTGCTTTTTCGCGGATTGTCGTAACAAGTGCATCACACTGTCCTTCTACTGTATAGCTGCCACTTCCGGCTGTCAAAAAGAAACTGTCTCCTTTTTTGAAAGGAATTGTCTCTCCATTATTTGTAATCGTTCCTTCTCCATCAAGGAACAAAATACTTGCAAAGGAAGCATCTGAAACAGAACCTTCCATCTTCTTCATGAATGTTCCATCCAGATTCAGTTTATCTACTGTAAAATAATCACAATCTGCCACATGAGGGTAACTGCTCTTGTCCTTTACGATTGGTACACGATTCGTAACCGCAAGTGCTTTCTCGATATGCAGATCTCGCTTCTTACCATCTTTCCCTACACGTCCATAATCATAAACACGATAAGTTACATTCGAATTCTGCTGGATCTCTGCGATCAGAATTCCTTTTCCGATTGCGTGAATCGTTCCTGATTCAATAAAGAGTACATCACCTTTCTGAACCGGTACTGCATTCAGAACATCTAAAAGTGTATCCTCCTCAATTCTTTTTGCAAACTCTTCTTTACTGATCTCTTCTTTAAATCCGTAATACAGAAATGCGCCTGGCTCTGCATCCATGATATACCACATCTCTGTTTTTCCATACTGACCTTCATTCTTCAATGCATAGCGATTGTTCGGATGTACCTGAATTGACAGGTTCTGCTTTGCATCAATAAATTTTGTTAAAATCGGAAAATCACGGAATCTTCTACAGTGTGTACCAAGAACCTCTTTGCCTTCTGCTTCAATGAATTCTTCCAGTGTCTTTCCGGCATATTTTCCATTTGTAATATAAGACGGTCCGTCTGGGTGGCAGGAAAGTTCCCATGCCTCTGCAAGGATATCTCCATCATACTCTACTCCATATTCTTCTGCCAGTCTGTGACCTCCCCACAGATAGTCCTTACAACTTGGTTTTAATTTTAAAATACTCATTACTTTCTCTCCTTCAAAGATCCTATGCAATAATTAATGACATCAGATAAAATGGAGTTACATCCGTTACATCTTCCGGAAGAATTGTTATATCTACCGTATGAATTTTCTTTTCTCCATGGTGCAATACTTTCTCAAGGTACAGACAATCTCCCCAATCCTCATCAAAATTTCCATCTAAAAGGATCGCATGTTCTTTATCTCCGTCCAAAACAAGCTCTGCTCTCGCTGCCGGAAGCTGGATGGTTTTTCTATACTGCACTGCAATACATGAAGCATTTACTTCAAAATGAATGGAATCCCCTGCTTTTTTTCCGATCCATCCATTTTTAAAATGATCAAGGTGTCCTGTTTTCTCTTCTGTATCCGCATGGAATCCACACAGTTTCGGTGAAATCTCACGAATTGTCAATCGTTTTGCATTCTCATAAGCATTCTCCGTCATTGCCTTTGGAAAAACAGGTTCTTCTTCCTCAACTTCTAATTCTGCTTTCACGCTTTCAAGGAATTTTTCAATTTCTTCTGCAACAAGTTTATGTCCTTTATCATTTGGATGAAGGCCATCCTGTGTAAGTTCTTCCCTCGTATATTCACCAGCCTTCATTCGCCGATAAATCGTATCTCTTACACTTACATGTGGCACCTGATACCAGTTTCCAATTTCATTATGATATTCCTGCGCATTCAGACCAGTGTCATAAAAAACATTATTCAAGAGAACCACTGCCGGTTTTGAAGCCCAGCTTAACAACTTTCTGACAACCCCTTCATACGTTTCCTGGAAAAATGTGTCTGCCTCATCATTTACACTAAAATCAACAACCACAAAATCTGGTTGATACATTAATACATCTGTCACTGCTCTGGAAACTCCGTAATGAGAAGTTGTTCCACCGATTCCTCCATTTACATAATGAAAATTTGCTTTCGGGAATGTCTGCTTCCACCACGTAAACACACGATAAGCATACGTATTCTCCATTGTTGTCGCAAGACTTCCCTGCGTAATCGAACCTCCCAAAAAACCAATTGTAAGTTCTTCTCCTTCCTCTGCTCTTTTCATACAGTTTTTCAGTCTTTTCAAATTTACATCTTTCATTCGTCTTCTCCCTCCAACTGTTTTCTATTCATAAACTGATCAAATATCTTATTGAAGAAAATGCAGTTTATTCTCGCTGTCACTGCAAACCCAAAGAAAAAATAAACCGGCATTGCCATGCGGGTTGCAAATACACCTGAGGCAAGACACAAAATAGGAATTGCATTAAGTAATACAATACAGATAGTATATGGTAAATGTTTTACAGCAAGAACAAGTGCATTGATCAGTGTATTCTTTATACTGTTCTCAAATCTTGCCTGCAAAGGAAATGCGTAACTAAACACGCTACCAACAACAATCACAATCACCCAGATTGCAATCGAAAACCATTTCCACATATGTTTCATATACACCAGATCAAACTGTAACAACAATGCTAGCAGAAGAAACAAAATCCACATAATTGTACTTTTCTTCCACTCTTCCTTACATGCTTTGAAATATTCTTTAAATACATAATTATTTTCTCCCCGCATTCTCCGAAGAACAATTCGATATAAGGAAGTCAACGACATACCAACTGTTATGATGGGAATTGATGTCAGAACAAATAAAAGATTTAACAAAATCCAATCTCCAACATTTCCCATAAATTCAAAAAAAGGATTATCTGTTGTTAATTTTTTCATCTGCATTTCCTCCAATTATATATTTCAAATACAATTTACTGGCTTTTTCATGCTTTCCGTTTGATGGAAATACAAGTAACAGTCTTTCTCCTGTCCCTGTTACTTTTTCTGTCATCCGATCTGTTCCAAGAATAATTCCGGTTGTCTTTCCATTATCCTGAAATTTTTCATACATTCCTGTATCTATATCCCACACATCTAAATCACGAAACTCTCCGCCAACCTCTTTACAATATTCATAAAAGCTCTCTGTCATAATGACTGCATCTAATTCATTATTTCTCCATTGAAGGAAAAACTTTTCATTTGAACTTTCATTCACATCCGGCAAATTTAAATCTCCATATGAGAAATTGTAGTTTGAATTAATTTCAACTCTTTTAGGATCCATTTTGCTGAATTTTGCAAATTCATCTGTCATCTGATTATCCCGCTGCGTATCTATCTGCTGGTTTACCATTACGCAAGTAAATTCTGGTTTCTTATAAGTCGCATAATGTACAACAAAAATAACAATCAGAGCAAGTACCGAAAAAATGATCAGCATATGATACCAATAATAAGTCAGAATATAACTAATTTTGTCCTGACGACTCATTCCTTCTGTCTTTTCTTTGATATCATTTAAAATATCTTTCATCTTTCAGTCCCTCCTCTCAATGCTATTTTTATGAACCCCGGGGGCTAAAGCCCCCTGTTCATATATTTTTGTAAGTATGGCCTTTAAAATTTTTACGCTTGTAATAACTCTAAATTCTTTTTAATCAGCTCACATCTCTGCTTTACGCAATCTGGTGATCTGTGTGGATCTTCCGGTGTATTAAATAAATAATCTTCCAATTTATCAATTGTTGTTGTAGCCACATGCATTCTTGTATCTGAAGAAGCGTAATAGATATACACATCTCCATTCTCTCTTGCAATTGCACCATTTGTAAATACAACATTTGATACATCTCCTACACGTTCTTCTCCAAATGGAACAAGAAATACTCCTGATGGCTCTGCAATAACTTTTGAAGGATCTTCAAGTGCTGTTCCGAACACATATAATACATAACGAAGTCCTGCTGCTGTATTTCTCACACCATGAGCAACGTTGATCCAGCACTTTTTACCTTTGATCGGTACTGCGCCGGCACCATTCTTAGCTTCCGTCAAAGTATGGTAAATTCTTTTACTGATAATCTTTTCTTCATTGATTACTGCATGCTCAATATCATCACACAGGCCAAATCCGATTCCGCCACCGCTTCCAGTCTCGATGAATCCATCCATCGGACGTGTATAGAATGCATATTTTCCATCAACGAATTCCGGATGAAGAACTACATTTCTCTGCTGTGGTGACTGCAATGTCTTAAGATTATCCAGTCTCTCCCATGTTTTCAGATCTTTTGTTCTTACAATTCCTGCCTCTGCAACTGCTGCTGACAGATCCGGATCCTCTTTATCTTTGCTTTCAGAACAGAATACTCCGTAGATCCATCCGTCCTCATGCTGTGTCAGACGCATATCATAGACATTTGTTTCTTCCGGGCATGTATCCGGAAGTACAACCGGATAATCCCAGAAATGGAATCCATCAATTCCGTTATTGCTTTCTGCTACTGCAAAGAAAGATTTTCTATCATTTCCCTCTACTCTGGCTACAAGATAATATTTTCCGTTCAAATAAATTGCTCCGGAATTCATCACTGCATTAATTCCAAGACGTTCCATAAAATATGGATTCGTCTCTTCATTTAAATCATATCTCCAATGTACCGGTGCAAACTCTCTTGTCAATACCGGATATTTGTAACGATCATAGATTCCATTATAAAAATCTGTCTTTTGGTTTTTTCTGGCAACGAGACGATCAACTTTTGCCTGTTCCACATAAAACTGTTTATGAAGCATCCTTCATCCTCCTTAACACTTCAAAGCACATTCTTCCATTATGATATGGACACTTCCATGGTTCAACGATCGGCTTCTCATCCGGTGTATGATCTTCTTTCACAGACCAAAACCACTCGGAACCATTTCTTTTATCGATAAAATATTTCTTGATATAGTTCCAGATATCTACGGAAGCGTCAAGAAATTTCTTGTCTCCCTGCTTCTGATATCCATTCAGGAATCCGACCACAGCCTCTGCCTGAACCCACCATACACGAGTTGTATCAACAACACCGTTCTCTGATTCATTTACAAGTGAATGATCGATATATGCTCTGTTGTAAATATTTTCTGTAATTGTCTTTGTAATTGGAGAAAGCATATTTGTATATGCCTCATCGTCCAGGACCTCAAGTCCTCTATCTACCAGCCATGCTGTTTCTATGTCATGACCATAAGAATACAGATCGATCAAAGTATTCCATGTTTTATCAAAAAAGACTTCCTGCCGGCCAATTTCTTTATTGAACACCTTATCCTTGATGATATCCATCATAAAACGGATTTGTTTAGCAACTTTTTCCTCTTTTGTCACACGATACAATTCGGTGTATGCTTCAAACACATGAAGTAGTGTATTCATTGTCTTTTCTGCAATCACACCATTTTCTGATAATTTGTCATTCTCTTCCGGCTCAAAGCTTCTTGTGAATGCTTCAAGATATCCATATTCATCTTTACATTTTGACTCAACAAGGTCATATAACTTCCATGCAATCTCTAATGCCTCCTGATTCTTTGAAGCATCATAATAGGAAGCCAGTGCATAAATTGAAAATGCCTGATTATAAGTGTGTTTTGTTGTATCTTCCGGTTTACCATCATAAGTCAGCGACCAGAAGACACCTCCAAACTCATTATCTACACAATGCTCTTTCAAGAACTGATATGCATGTGCCGCACTTTCTAATAAAGAAGGATCTCCTAATACCATATATGCATTAGAGAAAAACCAGAGGATCCGGCTGTTCAGGATACATCCTTTCACAGCCTTTTTATCCAGCTTCAGATCATAACTTAAATATCCGTAGAATCCTCCGTTTTCTTCATCTTTCAGTCCCTGCCAGAATGGAATCAAGTCATTTACAAGATGTTCTTTTATTTCTGTAACAAACATTTTCTTTCCTCCAGGCATATCCCGAATTATCGTTTTCCAATTTCTGTGTCCATTGTTGTTACTACGCTGTGATCTTTGATATAGTCTACAACTTCATCTACTGTTGTAAATGCAAGTCCTACATAACTGTCAGCTGCTCCGTAATATACAGCAATTCTTCCTGTTTCTGCATCATGGATCGTTGCACATGGGAATGTAACATTCGGTACAAATCCACGTTCCTCATACCACTCTTCCGGAGTGAGAAGGAATGTTTCACAACGATATTTCACGATGGATGGCTCGTCAATATCAAGGATTGCTCCACCAATGCTGTATACCAGACCATTACATGTTCCAGATACACCATGATAGAAGAGAAGCCATCCTTCACTTGTCTCGATCGGTGCTGCTCCGCCACCAATCTTAACGCTCTCCCACCATTCGGAACCTCTTCCCATTACATGGCGGTGTTTTCCCCAGTATTCAAGATCCTTACTCTCTGAAATAAAGATATCACCAAACGGTGTATGTCCGCTGTCACTTGGACGGGACAGAAGTTTGAATTTACCATCAATCTTTCTTGGGAAAAGAACCGCATTTCTGTTAAATGGAAGGAATGGATTCTCAATTCTTGTAAATGTCTTGAAATCCTGTGTCTTCGCCATACCAATTGCAGCTCCGTAGAAATCCTGACACCAGATGATATAATAAGTATCTTCTACTTTTACGAGTCTTGGATCATATGCATAAATCGGCATAAAGTCATTTCCATCTTCATCTTTGAAAGGAATCTTGTTTTCTTCAAAATTCCAGTGAATCGCATCCTCGCTCTTTCCAAGATAAATATATGGAACTCCGTTTGTCTGTTCTCCACGGAACACTCCGATAAAACCATCTTCATATGGCATAACCGCACTGTTGAAGATTCTTGCAACTCCCGGTGCCGGATTTCTTCCGATAATTGGATTTTCATTATATCTCCAAAGTGGGAGTCCTGTCTGATTGTCTGCCGGTCTCTCCTGCCATGGCATATTTGGTACATTTGGTCCGATAATTTTTACGTTACTCATATCTATTCCTCCGTCTTACTCATCTCTTTTAATCATTAACCCTTTACAGCACCCTGTGTCAGTCCACTGTAAATCTGTTTCTGGCAGACAACAAATACGATCAATGCCGGAAGCATTGTAATAATTACACCTGCACAGATATAGTTGTACTGGTTTCCAAGTGGTCCAGTAAATTTAAACAATGATGTTGCCACTGTTACAAGTCTGTTTTTATCCTGCAGATAAAGGTTTGCAGTATAGTATTCATTGTAAACGCCCACACCTTTCAGAATCATAACCGTTACGATTGCCGGTTTCAGCAACGGGAAAAGAATTCTGAAAAACACTCCAAAATAAGTGCATCCATCCATAATTGCTGATTCATCCAGAGAAGTTGAAATATTTTCAAAGAACTGAATGAAAATATAGATAGAAATAATATCTGTTCCACACATCATAATGATGTAACCCGGAAGGAAGTTAATCCATCCTAAAGTATACATAATCTGATATACAGATACCTGCATTGCGATACCCGGAAGGAGTGATGCAAACAGGAACAGGTTTCTGATCAGGCCATTTCCTTTGAATTTAAATCGGCTCAGGATATATGCGATCATAGAACCTGTAAGCACAGACCCGATCAATACGAACACAAGAATAATTGTAGAGTTTCTGAATGCCACTCCCATATTCGCCTGTTTCCATGCCTGCGTAAAGTTATCAAAATATGCCCAGCTCTGTGGCATTGTCATTACATTTGTTGACTGATATTCTTCCGGCGTCTTAAATGCTGTGATAACACAGACAATAACCGGAAGAACTGAAACAAATGCTCCGAGGATGAGTGTAAAATACTTAAAAACAGTCCAGATAATTTGTTTTGCTTTTGCCATTACCGCTCTCCTCCTTTCGCTTTTGCTTCTGCTGCCAGTCTCTTCTTGCGTTTCTTCACTGCATAGATTGCTTCCTGATCACCAACACCAAAGAAATAACGCTCTACCCATTTTTGAATTCCTGTAACGATCATGATCAATACAAGAAGTATAATTGCCATTGCTGATGCCAGACCAACCTTCTGACTTTCATGTGCCAGTTTATTCATGATTACGAAATAAGTTCCTGTTCCAAATGCACCACCTGTAATAACATATGGAGGTTCGAATACACTCAGGGAACCTGTAATTGAAAGAATCATATTTAACACGATGATCGTTTTGATACTTGGAAGAATAACATAACGGAATTTCGCCCATCCGTTTGCTCCATCAATCGCTGCTGCTTCATACAATGATGAATCTACAGACATGATGGCTCCAATAAAGAGAACCATATTCTGTCCCATATACCTCCATACAGATGTTGCAGCTACAGAAATATTATTAATACTTGTATCCTTCAACCAATATGGTAAACTATCAAGACTGAAACCACACCACTGAAGAACGGTATCAAGTACGAATCCTCTTGTATAGAAGAACTTAAAAATAAATCCTACCGCAATACCACATACCAGATATGGGAAGAACATCAATCCCTTAAAAAATCCGCCGCCTTTTGTCTTGAAACTTAAAATTGTTGCAAAATATAATGCAAGTCCCAACTGTACAAAAGAAGCAACAAAGTAATACAAACTAAGCTTTAATGCATTGAAGCAGTCCTTTCTCGTAAATACCTCTATATAATTCTGCAGTCCGACAAATTGTCTGCTTCCGATATATTTCATATCATAGAAACTAAATCCAATCATTTTTGCAAAAGGAATATAGGTAAACACTGTCAGAAGGGCAAGCGGTACCAGCATAAATGTAATAATACATAACCGGCGGTTTATTTTTCCGGAGGTAATCCACTGTGTAAATGTTTTTTTATTGCCCGTCATTTTTTCTCCTCTCCTTCTTTGTTGGAAAAAGGCAGAACCTCTTTTCTTCCGAATCGTCTGCCTTTTCTCTCATCTCATGACTTTTCTCATGTTCTTTCACGACTGATTTCTGTCATGATTTATTTGTTCTCATAATCATATTTCTGCGGTGTAACTCCTGCTTCTTCCTGAGCTGCTGTCCACTTCTCATTCCACTCCTGAACCATCTCGTCCATTGTCAATCCATCCGGAGTAATTGCATTCTCTACGATTTCTTTCGGAATATAACCAGAAACATTAATTCCAAGCTCTGAATTATTATTTATATCATTTGCAAGAGTTTCTTCTCCTTCCGGTGCCGGATCATTAATGATCAGTTCAACATCTGCAAATGATGAAAGAGTTTCTGGAAGCTGTGCATCTTTATCTACAGAAATTCCACCTTCTGACTCTGCATATCCTGATTTTTCAACAAGCCATTTGACATAGCACATTGCTGCAATCTGGTTGTCTTCAGAACTGTTTACGTTAATACCGTAACAATAGTCAGGGCCTGCTGCTGCGTACTGTTTTCCATTTACTGTAATTGGGAATGGCATGTAAGCAATGTCATCTGAATGTTCTCCTGCGCTCTGGATCTGTGGGATTGCCCAGGAACCAAGAACCATGCATCCGATCTCGCCGTTGTTCATTCTTCCTTTTGATCCTTCCCAGTCAGTTGTTGTCGGATCTTCCTCTGTTAAGCCATCTTTTACTGCTGTGTATAATGTATTGTATACAGCATATGGTCCTGTCTCATCCCCATTATCAGAGAATGGATTCAAACCTTTTGTTCTTCCTTCATGTGAATAAGCCGGATCTCCTGTTGCATTTCCGTCAATATAAGCATCCCATGCACACATTGTCCAGTCTGCTGCAAAGTTTGTATACAACGGAATGGCATCTGTATTATCTTTGATCTTCTGTAATGCTGCGATAAATTCATCCGGTGTTTTCGGGATTTCTGTTACGCCTGCTTTTTCAAAAACTGCCTTATTGTAAACGATACCCTGTACATTTGCCATGGATGGGATTCCAAATGTCTGATCTCCATATTTGAAGTTATCAAGATAATTGTACTGTTCACTTAATGTCTTATAACTTCCAAAATCTGTAAAGTAATTAGAAAGCTCATCTTTATCTACAGTTGTAGGAATCATACAGATGTCTCCCCAGTCTCCTGTGGAAAGTCTTGTCGTCACATCATTGGTATAATCTGTAATACCTTCATATTCGATATTTACATTCGGATATAATTTCTGGAACTCTTCTACATACTCTTTAAACTTTGTATCTACAACATCAGTCTTATGAGTAAGAAACTTCAGGTCTGCTTTGATATCTGTATAATCCTTTCCAACCTCAATCTGATCAAAAGTAACATCAATCTTTGTTGCTTCAACCTTTTTCTTACTGCTTCCGCATCCAGCCATTGATACAACCATTGCCGCTGCCATTGAAGCTGCTATCACTTTACTTGCAACTTTACTCTTCATATTTTTTCCTCCTTTTTCGTTGCTTTTTTAAGTTGTTTTAATCTTAACATTAACTTTAATTATTTTCAAGATTAAGTGCTGCTTTTATTCTTTTTCCACATCCTGCACAGTTTGTATACCTGGTTTTTGTATATTTTAACTGCCACTTATCTGGTTTTTATTCTATTTTTAGCGATTAATTTAATTTTAAGTATTAATTCAACATTTATTTTTTAAGTTAAATTTTAATTATATTTTTTCACGCGTTAAAATATATCTTTTTTGTAATGAATTTTTATATATTAAAAAAGCTCTTCAATTAACAAAGAGCCTTTTTTAAGCATTTAAATCTTTTACACTGTCGCGCTCTACGATCACGCTGTCAATATATCTTGTTCCATATCGTTTTTCAATTCCACGGATTTTTCCATTCAGAAGTTTTACCGCACTTGCCGCCATTTGAGCCATATCCACATTATAAGTAGTTAGTTGTCTTGCAAATGGATGTCCAAATAAATAGTTATCATATGCTGCAATCGAGATATCTTCCGGTATCCGATATCCTTTTTCCACTAACAGATCATAAATCCGACTGGCCGTCAGATCACTGTTGCATACAAATGCCGTCGGCATATTTTCCGGCAAAGATACTTCTATTTTTCCCGTCTTCAAATTACGATCTTCCAAAAGCCAGCCTTTTCTTAATGAAATTCCTCTTTCTTCCAATGCTTTTCTGTATCCAAAATAGCGATCCATGATATTTTCATTCGCATAAATTGATCCTACAAATGCAATATCTCTATGTCCTTTTTCCAACACATACTTTGTCACTTTATACATCCCGATATAATTTGCAGACACGACTGCATCATATGGAATATTATGTGCCGCAAAATCCAGCTGGACAACCGGTATTGTTGTTTCTCTTACAAGCTTCTGTATATACTGTTCTTTAATCCATCCTACAACAATCAATCCATCTACATTTTTATCTCTGACAATTTTAGGCAAAATTCCTTTTTCTTCATTTTCCTGTCCTAATGCTTCAAGCATCGTCACACTTTGGCTTTTCGATGCTGCATATGCAACTTTCTGATACATACTCCAGTAAAAGGAAACTCCAAGTTCCAGATATTTTTCCGAAACAATCACACCGATTGTAACCCCCTGGCTTTTATTCGTATATTTTTTCAGATCGTACCCAAGTTCTTTTGCTTTTTCTACCACCTGGTTCCTGACTTCTTCACTAACACCCTTTCTCCCTGCAAGTGCATTCGAGACAGTAACTGTACTCACATCCAGCGCCTCTGCTATATCTTTCAATTTCACATTTCCCATTTTCTTCACCCATCTCAGTTTTTACGTTCTTTTACGGTGTTTCCCTGAATCACCCTGCCTTCTACGATTCGAATTCCTTTTGGATGCTTTCCTCCTTCAATTCGTTTTATCAAGGTATTCACACTGATATTCGCAATTACTTTTTCATCATTCTCATAGGTTGTCAATTCCATTCCGCTCTGTACCTGTGAATAATAATGATCAAAACTCACGATTGAAACATCTTCCGGTATAGAAACTCCTCTTTCCTGCAATTTATAAAGTAATGTTTTTGCAGCTTTATCACAATTGCACACAAATCCATCCGGAAGCTTCTCCGGAACTTCAACATCTATCTTATAACTATATCTGTTTTCATCTCTGTCAGGAATCACATGCGCAGGATCTACTTTTTTCTTCCATTTTGTCATCGCTTTCGTGAATCCCAAATAGCGATCCATAATACTTCCTGTTGCCTGTGGCGTTCCGACAAAGATCAAATCCTCGCACCCGGCTTTTAGCAAAATTTCCGTCATCTGTTCCATTCCGCCGAAATTATCTGTCACAATATAGTCAATATCTCCTGACACATCATAGAAATCCACGCATACAATTGGAAGATCAAGAACCTTTTTCACTTCATTTACGTAATCTCTGTTCATTTCACCGATAATAATAATCCCTGCTATATCAATATCCTGAAAAGTATTAAACTCCTGTTCCAGCTTCTCTTTCTTTTCACCCGCTACTTCAAGAATTGTCATATTCCCTCTTTTTGTTGCTTCCTGTGCAATACACTTATATATTTCCATATAAAAAGATGGGTATTCTTTCACATACCGCTCTGCCACGATTACTCCGATCGTATAGGACTTATTCTTAACCTGCACTGGTGTCTCTGATGCTTCATATCCCATTTCTTTTGCTTTTTCTTTGATCAGGCTGCGCAGTTCTTCGCTGACTCCTTTTCTGTCATTTAATGCATTTGAGACAGTTACAATACTCGATCCTACCGCTTCCGCAATCTGTTCCAGACGGACTTTCTTTCTTCGTCCCACGTTTCTTCCCTACTTTCTACCATTTGTCTGTTTATTCTTTTTATGATAACCACTTAAGATTACGTTAACATTATAGTAAAGCACTGTCAACTTAATTTAAGTTGTTTTTCATTAATTTTTGATTTAATTTAAAAAGCTATAAGAAAATAAAAACTTCTTACTTTCTCACAGCTTTCTTTTACTACTTATTTTTATTCACAAAATGATACAATCTGCTGACCGCATCCCCCCAAAAGTCTTTAAACAGATATCCGCCTTTCATCAGAATTTCTCCCGAATAGCTCTCTTCTGTTCCTTCCAGCTGATAGACTGCTTTTGGATCCAATCCCTGCAGCTTAAACTTTTTACTCTTGTTGTTCGGCACACCACGCACCTGAACATAGGTTACAAGTGCTTCGGATTTATCTTTCGCAACTTCCATATAACAATCATAATGTCCATTTTCAGAGAATGAAGCGATTCTATAATAATCTCCCTCTCTCACAAGGTCATTGTACTTATGATACATTTCTGTCTGTTCTTTGATCATCTTACGTTCTTCTTCCGGAAGCTTTGTAATATCCAGTTCGTAGCCAAATGTTCCTGCAAGTGCAACATGACCTCTTGTCTCAAACGGTGTCACTCGTCCTACGGAATGATTCGGACACACACTGACATGTGCTCCCATTGTAGACAGCGGATAAATGAGAGCTGTTCCCTCCTGAATTTCCAGACGCTCTACTGCATCCGTATCATCAGAGCACCAGATCTGCGGACTGTAGAAAAGCATCCCCGGATCAAATCTCGCACCGCCACCGGAACAGTTTTCAAGCAACAGATCAGGAAATTCCGTGATCAGACGCTCCTGCATCTGATATAAACCAAGCACATAACGGTGGAACAGTTCCTGCTGTGCATCCGCCGGAAGATAACTGC
>OLFU01000695.1_pt1 | contig 37442 bp, 35 predicted proteins | sample 1605161 | NCBI WGS metagenome assembly OLFU01 (sample SAMEA3888914, study PRJEB22519) | human gut metagenome | biome: human gut; feature: human-associated habitat; material: faeces | place: Denmark | collected 2011
CTTGACATTGCTAACAATACGTGCTATAGTACAGCTAGAACAAAAGAGAGGGGTACAGAGAGAACAAAAGGAACAAAAAAGTTGAATGTTCCAGGTTCTCCAAGGAACTTCCAATCTGGAGTTTGGAAACAGCAAAGCTGCGGATGAAAAATAAACTGGAAAAATAATGATGAGTGATTTGAAAGGAGATTTTGATTATGTTAGTACCGAGCATTTTTAGTGATAATTTCTTTGATGATTTCTTTGAATTTCCATTTATAGATGACAGAGCAGAGAAAAACGCAGAGCGTAAGCTGTACGGACATCATGCAGCAAACCTGATGAAGACTGATATCAAGGAAACCGAAGGCGGTTATGAGCTGGAAATGGATCTGCCTGGATTTACAAAAGATGAGATCAAGGTATCCCTGGAGAATGGTTATATGACCATCAGTGCAGCCAAGGGACTTGATAAAGACGAACAGGATAAGAAATCTGGCCGTTACATTCGTAAAGAGCGTTACGCAGGATCCTGTGAGAGAAGCTTCTATGTAGGCGAAGACATCACAGAAGAAGATATCAAGGGTGAGTTCAAACATGGTATCCTGAAGTTGTTCGTTCCGAAGAAGGAAGCAAAGCCGGCAGTAGAGCAGAAGAAGTATGTTTCTATTGAAGGTTAATATGAAACAGGGAGCGGGAGCTGGTCAACTAAATAAGGTCATAAGGTTATAAATAAGAGCCGCCGGAAGAAGTGTAAAAGCTTTTTCCGGCGGCTTTTTGCTGCACCGGCAGCTGTAAAAGGGCCGACAGCTCCGCCAGACAAATAAAAGCATATGCAGAAGGAAAATTAGACTATAACCCGGATGTGCACTGCACTCATCATGAGCATGGAGCGGGACATTCCTGCGGAGAACATCACTGTGGGGAACATCAGTGTTAGGATAAATAAAAGCGGGATTTATTTTTTCGGTAATACCACCATAAAGCAGCTTCCGCAGCCTTTTACACTTTCCACAGAAATATTTCCACCATGTGCCAGCACAATGGCTTTTACAATGGTCAGACCAATACCTGCGCCGCCGGTTTTGCGGTTGCGGGAGCGGTCGGTACGGTAGAAGCGTTCAAAGATCAGAGGAATGTCTTCTTTAGCGATACCGATGCCCTGATCTTTGACGGTCAGCTGCACGTTTTTGCCTGAATTGTGGATATCTATCAGGATCTGACCGCTTTCGGTAGAATATTTAACAGCATTGGATACCAGGTTGAAGATCACCTGGTGGAGCCGTCTCTGGTCTCCGGAGATAATAGCAGACTCACCTGTTACCATGCAGGTGAGTTTCTTTTTTGCCAGTTCCGGTTCAAAAGCAGTTTTTACTGCCTGAGCCAATTCTAAAAGGTCAACTGGTTCTTTCTCCAGAACCATATTGGAAGCCTCGATCTGGCGCAGTTTTTCCAGATCGGAAATAATACCGGAGATCCGGCCGAGTTCATCATAGCAGCTTTGAAGCCGCTCTTTTGTAGGTTCCCATACTTCCTCGATTATAGCTTCCAGCTGGGAAGATACATTTGCCACCGGTGTGCGCAGTTCATGGGCTACGTCGGAGGTTAGCTGTCTGCGGACTTCTTCCTGTTTTTCAAGATTTTCAGCCATATGGTCAATGGCCTGGCCAAGCTGGGCCAGTTCTAAGGCTGCGGTATTGGTTTTATCTGCTCCGTATCGGATCTGATAATTTCCATCAGCAATCTTTTCGGCCGTTTCTTTTGCCTTTGAAAGAGGAACAGAAAGCCGTTTTGCAAGGAGCATACCGGCGATCACTGCAAGGATAAGAGAAGAAATACCGGTGATAAACAGGATCTGGTTTAAAGAGTCCAGAAACTGGAAGTCACTTTCACTGAAATAATAAGGGCCGTAGTAGCTGATGTCTGCATAACCGGCAATTTTATTGTCCTGGCTTAATGTATAGTGATAAGTGGAAAAACTGCCCTTAAGGCCGGGCCGCTTCTTCTCCATATTTGTATGGATGTCTTTCATGATCTGGTGGCATAGGGTTATGTCATGATTTTCGGCATCCCAGATGATATTTTTATCTTTGTCATACACTTTGATGATATATCCGTCTTTTAAAGCATACATTCCCACACCATGGATATAATCCAGGTTCCAGGTCTGGTTGCTGCTGTTATACTGGGACAGAAGTGTGGTGATCAGCTGTTCGGCAAAGGTCTCCCTCTGTCTGGCTACATATTTCTCAAACTGATGGCTGATCAGCAGATTGGCAGTGAGACTGATCACGGAAATAGTGATCAGGACGATTACTGCAAATCCGGCAGATAATTGTGTGCTTATCTTGTGTTTCTTATGTTTCATTATATATTTCCCCCGAACTTGTATCCAATTCCATGAACTGTACACAGATAAATGGGATTTTTGGGGTCATCTTCTATTTTCTTTCTCAGATTTTTAATGTGGGTGTCAATCACCCGGTCATATCCGGAAAAATCCGTGTCGAAAGCGGAAGCAATCAGTTCGTCTCTTGTAAATACTTTTTGAGGATATCTGGTAAATGCAGATAAGATCTTCCATTCAATGGGGGTAAGTGAAATAGTTTCCCCCTTTTTTAACACTTCTTTCCGGTTATAGTCGATCACCAGATCCCCGGCATTCCATGAAAATTTTTCTGCAAGAGGCTTCAGGTCATGGTCTGACCTGCGCCATACTGCCTGGATCCTGGCATACAGGTTTTTCAGGCTGAAAGGCTTGGTGATATAATCGTCTGCTCCAAGGTTTAAACCATTTAACATATCATCTTCCATGGTTTTGGCTGTGAGCATGATAATGGGAATCCGGGACTGCCTGCGTATTCTGGAACAGATTTCTTCACCGGATATATCTGGAAGCATCAGGTCCAGGATTACAAAGGAAACCGTTTCTTTTTCCAGAAGGCTGAGTGCCTGCGTTCCTGTTTCTGCCTGGAGCACATGATATCCCTGCTTTTCAAGATAGGAGGCAACGGCCTCACGCATCATGTTTTCATCATCGACGATCAGTATCGTTTTCTGTTCCATCATATCAATCATCCATTCCTTCTTAAACATCCTCATTACAAGTTTTCGCCATACAATTCCAGATGTTTTTAGCTTCCGCAGCAGCCCATACCGGAGCCGTTAAAAAATGGTTCTGTTTCAGGATCTGTTTCTTCCGCTCCTGTACTTGTATCTGGATCAGTTGGAGAAGTTTCTAGTGTATCTGTTACAGTGATATTACCACGTATCATTCCCATCCAGCAAGTATATTGAAAAGTTCCGGATTTAGAAGGAGTAAATTCGATCACATTTTCTCCTTCTGAAAGGGTATGTTCAATTCCGAAGGAGCGCAGCAACATTCTGTAGTTGCAGCCGTTAAGGGAGCCTTTGGGAGCATTGATGATCCATTTTATAGGAACACCGGTCTGAACTTTGATATCAGGATATCTTCCGCGCTGTAAGGTGCTGTAGATGACCTGGATGTTATTTGCATTTTCATCCTGGGGTGTTTTATCGGCAGCATTGGAAGGATCTGTGGTATCTGTCGAGGTTCCCTGATCTTCGGAAGTTCCCGTATTTTGAGGATTTGCTGTATTTTGAGAATTTTCCGGGCCTTCGGAAATACCGGCTAATGCAGTTCCCTGGGAAAACATGGCAAGACCGAGGACAACTACAAGGATGGCGCCAACAGTGGTCATTTTTTTTGCAAAACGCTTTCCAAGAATGGAAACCAGAGAGCCAAGCCCAAGCATAAGGGGAACGGTTCCAAGACTGAATAAAAACATGGATAAAGCACCGGAAAATGGATTTTGGCAGGCCAGAGCCACAATCTGCATGGATTGAAGGGGACCGCAGGGCATCAGGCCGTTTAAAAGTCCAACAAACAGTGGCTGTCGGCTGGAAGCACGCTTTTTAAGGACTTTTGTGGATAAAAAACGTGGGATCCGTAAGGTAAGTGGACGAAGCCAGGGAAAGATCCCCAGCATATTGATGCCCATGATCACCATAAAAATTCCGGCGATCATTTTTAAGCTACCCTGGAGAAAATAGGAAATCCCGGTCTGTGTACCGGTGCCTAACAGCATGCCAACAAGACCTAAAAGAAAACCAATCGCTGTATAAGAAATCACACGGCCTGTATTATAAAGAAGAGCCGGAAGAAAAATGTCAAGAGCGCGGCTGCTTCCGGAAACATCAGAGGCATTTGAAGGTTGTGGAATACACTGGGACAGGTTGATGCCGCCGCACATGGCAATACAGTGTACAGATGTAATAAGTCCGATCACAAACAGCATGCCATAGCCCATTTTTGTATCTGCCAGCTGCCCTGGTGCCAGCAGGTTGAGAATGCCGAAATGCTGTAAAAGGGCATATAAAAACAGGATAACAGCCAGTGAGACAAAGTTTTTTTTCATATCATAATCGGATGTTCCTGTTTCCGGCAAAATGGTATAGCCGTTTTTTTCAATGATCTCCCGGATCTGTTTTAAGGAAATGGTATCGGTATCGTAAGTAACATGGGCAAGGCCGGTATTGTAGCTTACAGTAGCGTCCTGGATCCCGGGTGCGGTTTTCAGGACGTACCGGATCCTGTGTTCACAGTTTACACAGCTCATGCCGCCGATATGCAGTGTTTTTCTGAGGATCTTCATAAACATTGTACCTCTCTTTACTTTCATTGTTTTTGTGAGTATACCAGAGAAATTTATGATTTTTATGTGGAACAGACATTTTGTGCAATTGTTCTGCTATAGTCTTCTTTTATAACTGGCAATAGAAAATCACATGTTGACAAAAATGTTCATCATCTCTATAATACCCATTAACATACCGATGTGATTGGTTAATAAAAGGTGAGGAGAAAGCATATGAGTGACAAGAAAGAAAAAGATAGCAAGGTAAAAAGCAGTAAGGCTAAGAAAAATGTGGAAAAAACTCAGGAAGTGTCAGTAAGTGCAGAGAAAAAGATATTTCCCCACAGCTGTACGGACTGTGGTGTGCTTAACTGTTCCAAGCGGAACGCTTCTTATCCGGAATTTTGTCTTACAGAAAAACTGACTGAAAAAGAATTAGAAAAAGTAGTTAAGCTTTATACAGAAAATGAAGAAAACAATAAGATAGCCATTGCTTCAGCTGAAGTGGAAGGTGGCTTTTATGGAAAATATACCCGTGTAGAGGAGATCATGGAAGTAGCGAAAAGGATCGGTGCAAAGAAGATCGGCATCGCAACCTGCGTAGGCCTGATCGAAGAGAGCCGTATTTTCGCAAGGATATTGAAATTAAATGGGTTTGACGTATACGGAGTGGCATGTAAGGTAGGTTCTGTAGATAAAACAGATATTGGTCTGGATCCCAAATATACATGTAAGACCGGACCGGTGATGTGTAATCCTATTTTACAGGCAAAGCTTTTAAATAAAGCGGGGACCCAGTTAAATGTAGTAGTGGGGCTTTGTGTAGGCCATGACAGTTTATTTTATAAATATTCCAAGGCTCTGGCAACTACGCTGGTCACAAAGGACCGTGTTCTGGCCCACAATCCGGTAGGTGCGCTGTATCAGACAAGAGCTTATTATAAGCGGCTTTTACAGCAGCCCTTATGGGATGATGAGGATGACAAAAAAGAAGAGAAATAACAGATTAGATAGGTTGGAAAAAGTGAGAACAGAATAGATGAGATCATGAAAGATCAGGAGGCAGCAATTATGAGAGGAAAATGGAAGTCAGGCATCAGAATATTTGCAGGAGCTGTACTTGCGGCAGCAGTTTTGGCTGGCTGCAGCAGCAAAACAGCAGAGAGTGGGGCAGCTCAGGATGCAGGACAGAATACAGCCCAGGGAAATTCAGACAGCCAGGAAGTAAGAAAAGTCTATGTGGCAGTAGGCGCTACCTTTGAACCATATACATACATAGATGAAAATAACCAGCCTGCAGGCTATGATGTGGCTGTTTTACAGGAGATCGACAACCGCCTTCCACAGTATGAATTCCAGATTGAAAACATGGAACTTGCCAACATTTCTGTTGCTCTGGATGCAAAGAAGGTTTCCATTGGCTCCCAGCAGTTTGAGAAGAACCCGGAAAGAGAGAAGAAGTATCTGTTTACAAATGAAGGTTTTGCCGCTTACAATAAGCGTCTTGTATACAAAAAAGGAAGAGATGATATCCACTCTATTGATGATCTGGTTGGAAAGAAAGTAAGTGCCGGTCAGGGAAGCAACACAGCAGCGATTCTGGAAACATACAATGCAGAACATGACAATAAAATCGATATTGTATATTCCAATGGTGCTACCAATGAAAGTATTTATGATGATGTAATGAACGGAAGACTGGATGCCATTGTTGCAACCAAGAAGACATTTAAAAAATACAATGAAGCATTTGGCGGTGGCTATGATATTAACGAAGACAGCTATTTCAGCGAGTCACAGGCCTATTTCATGCTGGCACAGGGAGAGGAACAGCTCCGGGATGACATGGATACTGCTTTAAAGTCAATGAAAGAAGACGGAACTCTTACAAAGCTTTCTATTGAGTACACAGGAAGTGATTATAACTCAGAAGAATAAATTTACGGTACACGTATTTTATGAATGATCTTATAACATGAACAGTAACAGAACAGGAGCATAAAACATGGATCTTTCCAGCATTTTCCGTTTCAGCGATATGGTGGAATATTTCCCAAAGATCTTATCCCGTTTCCCTGTAACGCTTCTTATTGTAGTAGTGAGCGTTGCAGGGGGGCTGGTCCTGGGATTTATTCTGGCAGCGGCACGTATCTTTAAAATACCAGTGTTAAGAGAACTGGCAGCTCTTTATATCTCTTTTGTAAGAGGTACCCCGATCCTGGTGCAGCTATTTGTAGTCTATAATAGCAGCGCCTGCATTTGGAACCCGTGTGGTCGGATCTTTCCAGGCAACTGCAATGGCATTTACACTGGGAATTATTGATATCATGGGTCAGGTAAAAGCTATTGGAACACGTACCAACCGTGTTCTGGAAGGCTATGTAGATGCAGCGATCATATTTATCATCGTTTCCTATTTACTGGAGCGTTTGTTTACCTGGATGGAGCACCGGCTTAATGGTCAGACAAGGAGGAAGGAAAATGGCATCGCCCTTTGAGTTTTCGTATGTTTTTACAGTGATCGGGAAAATATGGGAAGCTATGCCGGTTACTTTGCTGCTGACTTTTGCTCCCCTGTTTATAGGTTTCCTTTTTGGTGTTCCCTTTGCGGTGATCCGCCGCTTCAATGTTCCTTTTGCAGCTTCGTTTTTAAAAAATGCGTCTAATATTTTAAAAGGAATACCGGCGGTACTGCTGGTGCTTATGATCAATTACCTGATCTTAAAGCCTATTGATTACCTGGCGTTAAGCTATGAGTGGGCAAAGCCGCTGCAGACTATGAATAAAATATATATAGGTATTGCTGCGTTAAGCATTTATGCAGTGGTGCAGATCACAGAAACAGTTCTTGGCGCTCTCCTTTCCGTGGGAAAAGGACAGTATGAAGCTGCGTATTCCATAGGACTTACCAGGACAAAGACATTGTTTCGGGTGGTCTTTCCACAGGCTGTTCCTGCAGCCCTTCCTGTTCTGTGCAACAATGTGATCGGTCTTTTAAAGTCCACATCCATTGTATATCTTATTTCTGTAAATGATATTTTAGGAGCGGCCATCAATTCGGCAGCTGTGAATTTCCGTTATCTGGAGGCATATATTGCAGTGGCTGTCGTATACTGGGCTATGTGCGTCTGCGTGGAAAAGCTGTTTTATGTAATGGAAAAACGGTATAAATATGCGGCAGGAGGTAAGATATGATCGAGATTAAAAATTTACATAAAGCATTTGGACAGAACCAGGTTTTAAAAGGTGTTGATATTACTGTAAATAAAGGAGATGTGGTGGTAGTGATCGGCCCCAGCGGCTCCGGAAAGACCACCATGCTGCGGTGCATTAATTTCCTGGAAAGAGCAGATGAAGGAACGATCACAGTAGGAGATATTACAGTAGACGCAGCAAAAGCAAAGAAGAAAGAAATCCATGAGATCCGTTTAAGGACTGCCATGGTTTTCCAGAATTATAATCTGTTTGCCAATAAAACGGCCCTTGGAAATGTAATGGAAGGACTGACCCAGGCAAGAGGCGTATCAAAAGAAAAGGCAAAGGAGATCGCTCTTGATGCATTGGAAAAGGTAGGTCTTAAGGATAAGGCAGATTATTATCCGTCCCAGCTTTCCGGCGGACAGCAGCAGAGAGTGGGAATTGCCAGAGCTGTTGTGTTAAATCCGGATGTGATCCTTTTTGACGAACCTACGTCTGCCCTGGATCCGGAGCTGGTGGGAGAAGTATTAAAAGTTATCAAAGATATTGCAAAAGAAGGGATCACCATGATCATAGTGACCCATGAAATGAGCTTTGCTTCTGATGCAGCCAATCGTGTGATCTTTATGGCCGGTGGTGTTGTAGTGGAAGAAGGAAAGCCGGATGAGATCTTTTCCAATCCAAAAGAAGAAAGAACAAAGCAGTTCTTAGAGCGTGTACTGCCTAAGTGGTCGTATACGATATAATGAGCGCAGAGAAAAACAAGCGCCGCCCGAGGCGGCATTTGTTTTTCGCAAGCCATTAACGAACAAGCCGCCTGCGTCAGCAGGCAGTGGAGCGCACCAGCGCGGGGCTTGTGAGTTTAAGGAGTCCAAAAGAAAAACAAGCGGCTGCGAAAGGAGTCCCCCAAATGAAAATTGATTTTAACAGACAGATAAACAGAAAAAATACAGACTGCTCTAAATGGGACGGCCAGGGAGGAGATTATATCCCGCTGTGGGTTGCGGATATGGACTTTCCTGTGGCAGAGCCTGTTTTAGAAGCACTGAAAAAACGCCTGGAACATCCATTTTTCGGATATACATTTCCCGGAGAAAGTGTTTATCAGGCAGTTATTTCCTATTATAAGAGAAGATATGATTTTGATGTAAAAAAAGAATGGATCCTGTTTAACCATGGAGTTAATACAGGAAATAATATTGCTGCCAGAGCTTTAGGCGGCACCATTATGGTGGCAACTCCTATGTATCCCCATATTAACCAGAAATTGCCCCAGGAAGCGGGAAAGCCGGTGATCCGTGTACCTTTAAAACAGGAAAACGGGCTGTATACCTTTGATTTTGAGGCAATGGAAAAAGCGGTTACACAGGATGTGACCACCTTTGTGTTGTGTAATCCTCATAATCCGGTAGGTCGTGTATTTACCGGAAAGGAACTTGAGGAGTTATTTGCATTTGCTGCCAGACATGACATTGTGGTGGTTGCAGATGAGATACACAGTGACCTGATCCTGGAAGGAGAACATATTCCTGCGATTACCTTAAATGAAGCAGCCAGACAGAGAGTGATCCTTCATCATTCTGCAAGCAAGACCTATAACATACCCGGTCTTCCGGTGGCATTTGCCATTATCCCAAATGAAAAGTTAAGACATAAATACGAAGAAGTAGCAGCAACGATGCATGCGCCTTTTGATACTCTTTCTTTTGTTGCCCTTGAGGCAGCTTTTACAAAAGGGGAAGAATGGCGGCAGGAACTGTTAGAATACCTGAAGGAAAATAAAAAATGGCTGGACGAACGGATCAGCCGGATCCCGGGGCTTTCTATCTGCCACAGTGAAGGTACTTATTTAGGCTGGATCGATGCCAGAGAAACCGGATTAAGTGATCCTGCCGGCTTTTTTATGAAAGAAGCAGGTGTGAAATTTAATGACGGAGAGTCTTTTTCTGCTCCCGGTTTTATCCGTGTGAATTTCGCCTGCCCCAGAGCGTATCTGGAGGAGGCGTTTGATAAAGTTGAGAAAGCTTTGGGTAATTGGAAAAAACAGGAAAAAGTTTATTAAAAGTTTGGGCTGCTGTTGGGCGGCAGAATGGAGTTTTTTATGAAGATAACAAAAGTTGATATTTACATGCTGGATGCTACTGCCCAGAGAGCCAGCAGACGTCCCATCTGCTGCCGGGTATGGACAGATGAAGGTTTCTATGGTGACGGTGAAGCGGGGATCGCTTTTGATTACGCAGCACCTGCGGGGATCGGCATGCTCCAGGATATCTCCCGTCTGGTCATAGGAAAAGATCCTATGCGTACAGATGAGCTGTGGGAGAGAATGTTTAAAGTAAGCTTCTGGGGCCAGGGCGGCGGCCCGGTTGTTTTTGCAGCTATCAGCGCCATTGACATTGCCTTAATGGATATCAAGGGAAAAGTATTAAATGTTCCTGTTTATGAATTATTAGGCGGAAAGGTAAATGACAGCATCCGCTGCTATGCGTCACAGCTTCAGTTTGGCTGGAATGAAGATGTAGGGCCAAGAGGTACCGCAAAAGAATACGCAGATATCTGTAAATATGCAATGGAAGACGGATATGATGCGGTAAAGCTGGATTTTACTCTTTATGACCGGGATAAGAAAGATATTCCAAACCGTGACTGTGAAGGTTTTGTCTCTACTGATTTTTATAATATGGTAGAAGAACGTATTGTTGCGATCCGCGAAGCCTGCGGCAATGTTGATATTATCATGGAAAATCATGGGCGTACCGATGTTACTTCCGGTATTAAATTAGGAGAGCTTTGCGATAAATATAATTTTTACGCCTTAGAAGAGCCCTGTACGCCCCTCCGCCCGGAATTCCAGAAGCTGATCCGTGAAAAGGTCCGTACTCCTTTGGCATCTGGGGAACGTTTATATACCAGATTGCAGTTCCTTAATTACTTTAAAGATAACTCTATCCAGTTAGTTCAGCCGGATGCCTGCAACTGCGGCGGTATTTCAGAGTGCAGAAAGATCTGTACCATGGCAGAAGCTTTTGACGTAAAGGCGCAGATCCACTGTGCAGGCGGTCCAATTTCCACAGCAGCTGCTTTACAGCTGACAGCCGCTACTACCAATTTTGCGATTTATGAACATCATTTTCGTTCCACACAGCCTGCTATTGCCCGTCTTGGCAAGTATGATTATCAGCCTGTAAATGGAAAATTCTATGTATCAGACAGACCGGGTATCGGACAGGAGCTTTCAGAAGCAGCCATTGCAGAGGCACTTGTTCATGTAACCGTTGATGAACCATAAACGGAGAGGAGAACTATACTGTGAAGAAAAAAATACAGATCCCCCACATTTTTGTTATACTGGTATGAATTGCTATGTTCTTTGCTGTACTTTCGTGGATTATGCCTGCAGGAGCTTATGACCGGGTATTAGATCCCAATACAGGAAGAAATATTGTTGATCCTAACAGCTTTCATTATCTTCCAAAAACCCCGATTACATTTATCCAGTTTATATCTGCTTACTCTGGAGGTTTTACCAATGCTGCCAGCATGATCTTTATGACTCTTGTAGTAGGTGGAACCTTCGGCATTATCAATGAACTTGGCATTATCCCGGCTGCTCTTGCCATCATCCTTAAAAAATTTGATAAGAACCGGGAAATGGCGATCCCGTTCCTCATTCTTGTTTTTGGACTTTTTGAGTCCTTTATGGGGGCTCCGGAGCTTTGTATCATCTTCCTTCCCATGATACTGCCGCTGGTACTGGATCTTGGTTTTGATACCATGACTGCCCTTGCTATCGTTATCTGCGGAAACTGCGTTGGCTATAGTACGGGTATGGGAAATCCGTTTACTACTATTATCGGCCAGAAAATCTGCCAGCTTCCTCTTTATTCTGCTATGTGGTATCGTGCCATCTGCTTCTTCCTTTTTTACGGGATCACTGTATGGTATATTTTAAGATATGCGAAGAAAATACGCAAAAATCCTATACTCAGTGCTACCTACGAAGAAGATGAGATACGCAGAAAAGAGAATATGCAGATGACTCAGAATGCAACTTTAAGCGCTAAAAACAAAGTGGTATGTGTCTATGTTGTTGTCTGCTTTTTCTTTAATATTTTCGGTGTGATCAAGCTTGGCTGGGATATTGCTGAAATGACAGGTCTGTTCCTGGTAATGAGTACAGGTGCCGGCGTTCTCTCCGGCCACAGTCTTACTGATACCTGTAAAATGTTCATGAATGGTGCAAGAGATATTCTTCAGGGAGCCCTTGTTATGTGTTTTGCACGTACCATTGCCCTTCTTATGACAACCAGCAATACACTTGACGTATTTGTTTATGGAATTTCAAAGATTGCAGGCGCTTTTCCTCCTACTCTGGCTATTGTGGGTATCTTTATTGCCGGCATGCTGCTTAATTTCCCGATCAACAGCGGTTCCGGCCAGATGACAGCTACCATGCCTATCATGTCTCCACTGGCAGATATCCTTCATGTTTCCAAGCAGGGCGCTGTCCTTGCCACACAGTTTGGTGATGGCTGGTCCAATACTATTTATCCTACCAATGCTTCTTACATGGCAACGATGGCAGTTGCCAAAGTAAACTGGGTAGACTGGCTGAAATTCCAGTTTCCACTGCATTGTATCTGGACTGTTGTAAGTGTCATTATGCTGATCATTGCCCAGACAATTAATATAGGACCGTTTTAAAATCTGCTGGACAATCCTTAGCCCATCTCTTAAAATGAAAGCAGTATGAGATTTTTGGTTTGACGGAAATTAAAGGAGCTTAGGATGAGGGAAGAAGACGTACTGCAGGTTTTAGGTGGAAGTTTCTTTAATAGTGTCCTGGTGGATATAGAAAAGAATACATATACGCGGATGAATTTTGCACCGTGGTTGTTAAAAATCAGTCAGACTGGTATGTATACCGGGCTGGCTGATTTTATTGTCTGTAATTCTGCAGTGGAAGAGTATAAGGAGAGTTTAAAGAAAGATCTGTCTCTGGAAAGCATAGAAACATTTTTTAACAGCCGAGATCCGGAAGAACGGGATGAAGAGAACAGTATCACCTATGAGGCAGAGGTAGACGGGAAGAGAATATTGTAGATATGATGGGCGGAAATATAAAGGTGAAAAGTGAGCTGGGAAAAGGCTCTGAGATCACTATTGGCTTGCGTTTTAAGACTACTTCTGCAACAAAGAACCGGGGCGTGATCCAGGAATTAAACGGTTTTCGGGCACTGGTGGCAGATGATAATATGGACAGCTGCGTCAGCGTGGAAAAGATGTTGCGGACGATCGGGTTGCGGCCTGAGTGGACGACTTCCGGAAAGGAGGCAGTTTTCAGGGCAAAATATGCTACTGAGCAGAATGATCCGTTCCATGTATACATTATTGACTGGCTGATGCCGGATATGAATGGCGTGGAGGTAGTACGACGGATCCGAAGTGAGATTGGAGATAAGGTGCCCATCATTATTCTGACTGCTTATGACTGGTCGGATATTGAGGATGAGGCAAGAGAAGCAGGTGTTACGGCATTTTGTGCCAAGCCGTTGTTTTTATCGGAACTTTATGATGTGCTGCAAAATTCCAGCAAGGCAGGCGGTATTGGCGGAAATGAGATCATTGCGCCGGATACTTTTAAGGGCAGGAAGGTACTTCTGGTAGAAGATGTGGAACTGAACCGTGAGATCGCAGAAACCATCTTGCAGGAAGCAGGCATCCATGTGGTCTGTGTGGGAAACGGACAGAAGGCGGTAGAATATATGAGTCAGCCGGAGGCAGATGATATTGATCTTATTTTAATGGATATCATGATGCCGGTAATGGATGGGTATGAGGCTGCAAGAAGGATCCGGAAACTGGCGGATCCGGTCCATGCCAATAAACCGATCATTGCTATGACAGCCTATGCTTTTGAGGAAGATGTGAAAGCAGCTCTGGCGGCTGGGATGAATGAACATTTATCTAAGCCCATCCGTATTGAGCTGCTGTATGAAATTATGAAGAAATACTTATGATGTTTTTAGAAAAGTAGTTCAATGATATGACGGGCAGTTGCCTGTGGGGTGCGGTCATTTTTTACTGTAAATGCTGCGTAAGCCTCATAGGAGACTGCCCGCTTGTTGTATCGGTCAAGAAGTTCTTCTTTGGTGTTGTTTTTGATAAGAGGCCGGTCAGGATTTCGCATCAGGCTTTTGTAGCAGTCTTCAAAGGGGCGGTTTAAGTAGATAATGGTACCGGCTTTGGAGAGAAGATCGCCGTTGCGGGAGTAGGTGAGCAGACCGCCACCTGTGGAAATTACGCAGGGGGGATAGCTGGATACCTGTTTGGTGATCTCATGTTCAATATTGCGGAAGGCTTCGTTGCCTTGAGAGGCGAAGATCTGTTGTGGAGTCTGTCCTGTCTGGGAGGTGATCAGTTCGTCTGTATCGTAAAATGGTACGTCAAGCTGGCGGGCCAGTTCTTTTCCTATGGTAGTTTTTCCGCTGTTGGTGTAGCCGCAGAGGAAAATGGGTTTTGTCAGTTTTGTGGGCATTTTTTAAGGATCCTCCTGTGGGTATAAAAAATTACTTTGAGGTTGTATACAGCAAAAATGATACCATGTTTCAGGAAAGAATACAAGAAATATGACAACAGTGAGTAAAAGCTTTAAAGTTTTAACTTGGCAAAGTTTATTGTTGAAACCTGTCACCTGCTGTGTTATAATCTGCATTAGCACAGCGGAGATTACGAGAGTATATTATTTTACAGAAAGAGGAGTGTAGTATTATGAAACTGAAAAAATGGGTCGCACTGGCTACAGCTGCTGCAATGTGCCTGTCTATGACAGCATGCAGTGTTTCTGTATCCACAAATGAGACAACAAAAGCAGCTGAGCCATCAGCAGAAACCACCGCAGCAGAGGCAGGGGACAAGGAAGAGTCCGGCGAAGCAGCTGAGTCTGCAGCAGAGGGAGATTTAGTAGCAACTGCTGATTATCCTACCAAGCCTATTACTATGATCATCCCTTACGCAGCAGGCGGAACTACGGATGTATGGGGCAGAAAGTTAGCAGCTCTGTTAGAGAAGTATTTAGGACAGGCTATTACAGTTACCAACCAGGGTGGTGCTTCTGGTTCTATCGGTTCTCAGTTTGTAAAGGAACAGCCTTCTGATGGTTATACTGTATTAGTTTGTGCAGAGACCATGGGAACCTATCGCACTATGAATGTCTGCGATCTGGATTATTCTGATTTTACTGTTATTTCTCCATTAGTAGGAGATCCTAAGATACTGGTTGTTGGTAAAGACTCCAAGTACAACACTCTGGAAGAGTTACTGGATGATATTAAGGCAAATCCTGGAAAGATCACTATGTCTCACTCTGGTCCTGGCGGAAGCGGACACAACCAGGGTCTTGTTATGAAGGAGCTTGGTTATGATGTGGCTATGACCAGTTTTGACTCCGGTAATGATGCTCTGTTAGGCGTAATTGGCGGACAGGTTGATTTTACTAACCCTAATATCTCTACTTTAGGCGGCTATATTGAAAGTGGCGATGTTAAGCCTTTAGCTGTTTTCTCTGATAAGAGAATGGAAGCTTATCCTGACATTCCTGCATTTACTGAGTCTGTACCGGAAGCTGAGAAGTATTTAAATATTCCTTATACTCTGTTAAGCTTTGTTGTTAATAATGATACTCCACAGGATGTGGTTGATGTATTAAAGGCAGCATCCCAGAAGGTATTTGCTGATCCTGAGTGGACTGATTTTGTTAAGCAGAAAGCAGCTGATCCTGTTTATGAAGAGTATACAGATGATGCTTCTATCCAGAAGTTCTATGATAACTGGAAGTCTGTTATCTGCTGGTTACAGTATGACAACGGCGTAGCTGAGAAGAGCCCTGAGGATTTTGGTATTGCAAGAGTTGCAGAGTGATAGTTACAGTTCAGCATATGGTGGAACTGTAATCTGGAAATGTTGAGAGTTAATTGAGGATTGATCAATGAAAAACAAAGTTTCTTCACTGATTGCAGAGGGTATCTTATTTTGCGGGAGCGGCATTTTGCTGCTCTCGTATTCTCTTATATCCTATGCAAAGGCGTTTAATAAATCTTGGAGCCAGTCTCCGTATCTTTTTCCGGCATTGGTTGGTGCAGCACTGATCGGGCTTTCTATCTGGATCATGGGACAGGGAGTTCTGGCTATGAAGAGAGCCGGGAATGGAATTACTTTGAAAGAGAAGACAGATAGTAAGGGAAAGATGGCAAGAGTTTTGGGAGTGCTGGTGCTTTGTGGACTTTATTATCTGGTTCTGGGAGCGGTTTCAATTCCGCGGGTTACGATCGGAATCTTGAGTTTTAGTATTACGATCTCTATTTTTGAGGTTGCTACGGTTATTTTTCTGATCGCTATGATGTGGTTTATGAAGGTGAGAAAAGTGGCTGTGCTTGTACTTGTTCCTATTGGGACATCATTGTTTTTGAGTATTGCATTTAGGACTTGTTTACATGTAATGCTGCCATAAGTTTAAGGAGGAAAAACAGATGTTGGAAATGTTATCGATCGTGGATCTGCGCTTTCTTCTTATGGTCCTTTTGGGATCTGTGGCAGGTCTTTTTGTAGGTGCTATACCGGGACTTTCTGTATCCATGGCTACAGCGCTGCTTGTTTCTATTACTTATACCTGGGATCATTCTGACGCTTTGGCTATGATCATGGGCGTTTATGTGGTGGGTGTATTCTCAGGTGCTGTTTCTGCTATTTTGATCAATATTCCTGGTGCGCCGTCTTCAGTTGTTACTACTTTGGATGGTTATCCTATGTCTAAGAAGGGACAGTCTTATAAGGCGCTTTTTACGGCTACGATCTATTCTTTCGTGGGTAGTGTTTTTGGATTTATTGCTTTGGGACTGTTGGCTGAGCCGGTTGCGGCGATTGCTATTAAGTTTACGAAAATGGATTATTTCCTGTTGGCTTTGTTTGGACTGGTGACAGTTGGATCTGTCAGCACGAAGAATTATGCAAAGGGATTGGTCAGCGTCATGCTGGGACTGATCATCAGCATGGTGGGACTTGATCCGTTAATGGGTACGAAGAGACTGACTTTGGGGATCCAGAATTTAGCAGGTGGTATCAGTACGGTACCGGCGCTGGTTGGCTTTTTTGGATTTGCTGAGGTGTTGAGTGTTATTTATAGTCTTGATCAGGAACAGAATGTTCTGGCTATGGAGAAGACGAAGGTTAGTTTGAAGGAAGTGCTTAAACATTGGAAACTGTCTATTTATACTTCGACGATTGGTATGCTGGTTGGTGCGCTTCCTGGTGCCGGTGGTCCGGTGGCTTCGTTTATTGCTTATAATGAGGCGAAGCGTATTGTGAAGGAACCGGAGGTGCCATTTGGTGAAGGTGCTGTGGAAGGTATTATGGCCAGTGAGTCTTCTAATAATGCATGTATTGGTGGTGCGCTTATTCCGATGCTGACGCTGGCTGTGCCTGGTGATGCGGTTACTGCGATCATTTTGTCTGTATTCTATGTTCATGGACTGCAGCCGGGACCTATGTTTATCAGGAAAAATCCGGAGGCGTTTCAGGCTATTTTGATCGCGGGGATTATTGCCTGCTTCGCGCTGTTGGTACTTGGATTGTTGGTAGCGCCGAGGATCAGTAAGGTGATCACGATACCGAAGAATGTGATGATCCCGGTTGTGACCAGTCTTTGTGTGATCGGATCTTTTGCATGTAATAACCGGTTGTTTGATGTGGCTTTGATGTTCTTGTTTGGAGTGATCGGATTTTTGATGAGAAGGTTTGATTATCCGGTTGCACCGCTGATCCTGGCTATGGTTTTGGGACAGATGATGGATTCTAACTTTAGACAGGCGGTATCATTGGCTTCTTCTGCAGATCATCCGATTTTGTTTACGTTTGGGCATTGGCAGACGGTGTTGCTGCTGCTTTGTATTGCCTGGGTGCTTTTGGGAAATATTCCTTGGACGAAGCCTTATGTGGAGAAGGTTAGAGGGGTGTTTCGTAGGAAATAGGGCACATATTCGAAAGAAAAGAGGATGAGGTACATAAGCGCATCCCGGCGAAAAAAGACCTGTTTTGCTCCGTCGCTTTTTGTCAGGTCTGTGATACAAACTCACATGCTGCGCATGTTCAGACAGTGTATCACAGACCTGACGCTATACTCACAAAACAGGTCTTTTTTCTGAAATGGATGCTTCTCATGTACCTCATCCTCTTTTCAGCTAGTGTGTTGCCAACCTCTCGGACGCAGTCCGAGAGGTTTTTTGATGGAAATTTTATTTGTCTTTAGGCATGGTTTTAAAGAATTTTACGACCATCGGAAGTGTGATAGAAGCGGATATGATATCAGAGATGGTCTGGGATATCTGAATTCCGGTGAGTCCAAGGATAGTGTTCATGATACAGAGGACGGGAATGAAAATGAGTCCGCTTCTGATCATGGACAGGAAGGTAGCACGGCCATTCTTTCCAATGCTCTGGAAGAGCATGTTTCCATAGAGGGAAAGTGGCATGAAGAAGAGGGCGATGCACTGGATACGCAGGGCGGGAATACCGATGGCAAGGACTGCCGGGTCATCACGGAACATGCGCACGATGGGGGAAGAGCAGGTTATTCCGATAAAGGCGGAAATGCTCATTACTACGAAGCTGCTTTTTACGCTGAACCAGAAAGCATTACGGACACGTTTGTATTTTCCTGCGCCGTAGTTGAAGGCGCTGACGGGTTGGAAGCCTTGTCCGATGCCCAGTGCTACACAGAAGAGGAAGTTTATGATCCTGGTGACAATGCTCATGGCTGCGATAGCGGCATCACCGTAAGGGCCTGCAAAGCGGTTTAATACCATAACGGAAACGCTGTTAAGTCCCTGGCGCATCAGGCTTGGAAAGCCGGTTGCCAGGATGTTGGACACATCGCTGAACTGTCGGGTGACGTAGCGGATGTTTAGGCGGCTTTGGACTTTTCCGCGAAGGAATGGGCTGATGAGGATGGCCATGCTGATGTACTGGGAAATAGCGGTGGAGATACCAGCGCCACGGACTCCCAGTTTTAGGACGAAGATCAGGAACATGTCTCCGAAGATGTTTAAAATACCGCCGGAGGCAAGACCTAACATGGCAAAGAAGGCTTTTCCTTCGTAGCGGAGAATGTTATTCATAACGCAGCTGGATGCCATGGCTGGTGCTGCAATAAGGATCCAGGTGCTATATTCGATCGCGTGAGGAAGGATGGAGTCAGTGCTTCCAAGGAGACGCATGAAGGGAGCGTGGAAGAGAAAGCCAAGGATGCAAATGAGGGCGCCACATAATAATGATAAGAAGAAGCTGGTGGATGCGAATTTGCGGGCGCTTTCTACGTCATGCGCTCCCAGTTTACGGCTGATATTGCTGCCTGCGCCATGTCCGAACATGAAGCCGAAGGCATTGATAATAGCCATCAGGGCGAACACGACTCCTGTAGCACCGCTGACACTGGTTCCAAGCTGGCTTACAAAGAAGGTATCTGCCATATTGTATACACTGGTCACAAGCATACTCACTGTGGTTGGCAGTCCAAGCTGCAGTACCAGTTTGTTGACGGGGGTTTTTGTCATTTTATCATATTGTATCTGCGCACTATCTGTTTTCATAATATGTATACCTTTATATATAAGTGTGGGAAATAGAATAAAAGGCCCTCCTGTGATTTATTTTATCATAGAAAGGCCTTTTGAAAAGCGTTTTTATACTGTTCAGTTAAAAAAAGTTTACTTTGTTTTTACATAGCGGTGTTTATATTTATTTTTCTTCCAGGTCGATTGCTTCGAAAAGATCTCCGAGGGTTTCCAGTGCTGGAAGCAGTTTTGTTACGCCGCAGGTGAAGAACAGGATGCGGATAACTTCAAAGATCTCATCAATGGTAGCGCCGTTTTCCAGAGCCAGTTTTCCATGGACTTTCATAGTGGTCTCTGTGGAGGTTGCAATTCCGACTGCCATGACGATCAGTTCTCTGTACTTTTTAGGAATAGAGATGTCTTTTTTGTTGCAGTTTACATATTGCTGATAGAACATATTGATCAGGTTCGGGTCATTTCCCATAACGCGGTGGGAGTCTAAAAGTTTTCCTCCACGGGCTTCTTTTAAAGCTTCCAGGATCTCTCTGGAACGCTCAAGTTTAGCTTCGTCTGTCTGTTTCAACGTAATACCTTCTTTCACTTATTATTGATAAACATACCGCCTGCGTCAGCAGGCAGTGGAGCGCGTTAGTGCGTGTTCGTGAGTGGATAAAATAAAATGGGATTTACTGCAAGCTGTATTTAGCTTTCAGAAAATCTGGGGCATAGCCTGGGAAGAGGGCATAGGTGACTATGTCTTCTTCTGTGTGGGCAAGTGAGCCGACTTCGGCTCTTGCTGTGTCCATTCCTGGAGCTAACTGGTCACCAGGACGGATGAATGCCGGTTTTTCATCTCCAAGGGCCTTTTCAAGAAGGGTTGGATCAATAGGGCCCGGTGGGCGTCCGTAGAGACCGCGGCAGTAGTCTTTTAATTCACGGCTGACCATTGCGTAGCGGTTGCCGGTTAATACGTTTGTGGTTGCCTGGGCACCGCACAGCTGGCTGGATGGGGTGGCAAGAGGCGGATATCCCATATCGGCACGGACACGGGTTGCTTCTTCTAATACTTCTGGGAGACGGTCATACAGTTTCATGGCTGTAAGCTGGCTTTCCAGGTTGGAGAGCATACCGCCTGGGATCTGATGCTGGAGACAGCCAACGTCGACACCTACCAGTTTGGTGCCGAAGTCTGCATATTTGCGGCGAAGTTCAGCAAATTTTTTGTTGATATCAGCGAACTGTCCAAGATCGATCTTCGGATCTCTGCTGGTTCCCTTTAAAGCTGCCAGGTAGCTTTCGATTGGCGGAAGGGATGGTCCCATGGACATAGAGGAAACACATACATCCAGTCCGTCTACACCGGCGCGGATGGCTTCCCAGTAAGCCATTTCTGCCATACCGCCTGTGCAGTGGCAGTGAAGATGTACCGGGATCTTAAGGGCTTTTTTCAAAGCGGTGATCAGTTCGTAGGCAGCTTCCGGTGTCATAAGTCCGGCCATATCTTCTACGTGCATCAGGGATGCACCCATCTGTTCCTGTTCTAAGGCATTCTGGACGAATACTTCTGTTGTATGGAATGGGCTTACATTATACTGAACGGAACCTTCGATCTTTTTGCCTGCTTTTTTGATGGCTTTGAATGCGGTTTCGCAGTTTCTCAGGTCCTGAAGGGCATCGAAGGTAAGGAATACATCGATTCCGGCTTCTGCTGCCTGTGCGATGAAGGCTTCTACTACGTCATCTGGATATGCTTTGTAGCCAACCAGGTTCTGGCCGCGGAGGACCATTTTTAATGGGGTTTTCTTTACGTATTTTTTAAAGGTTCTTACGCGCTCCCACGGATCGTCTTTCAGGAAACGGACTGCTACATCGAAGGTAGCGCCGCCCCACATTTCCATGGAGTCATATCCAACTGCGTCCATCTGCTCTAAGAGCGGGATCATATCTGCAGTGGTAAGACGGGTTGCAAAAAGAGACTGCTGTCCGTCGCGGAAATCTACACTGTTGAATTTAAGAGGAGTTCCTGCGCCTGCAAAGTCTGCTGCTCCGATTCCGGAAGGAGCAGAAAGTTCAGGAGCCTTTTTTTTGTTCCAGAACAAAATACCACACCTTTCATTTCGTAATAAGGATGTCACCGCAAGGTGACATGCCCCTTTGATTATTTATTATAGTTGTTTGCTGTTGACAGGTGGATCAAAGAGAAAACCTGTCGGGGAATGTTGGATTTTCTTGATTTTTTGGAGAATCGTTCTCTGGTCAGTTTACAGTACCTGGAAAATGGCAGGTTCCGGCAGGAAATCAAAAAAAGAATCCGGAGGGGCCAGGTACTGAAAGCTGGCCAGAGAACGGCAGGTACTGGCAGATGCAAAAGGGGAAGTATGCATGTCAGAAACCTGCAAAGGTTGAATCATGTAGGATATGTAATACTTAAGTCAAACGTTAAACTAAATCGTTAAAACAAGAATACTAAAAAAGAATGAGGTTGTCAAGAGGGAAAATGAAAAAACGTGAAAAAGAAGATTACATGTTGTGGAAACTATAACATAGTAATGAGATAAAAAGACAGGAGCTGATATTTACAGCTCCTGCAAAAAATAATAGATGACGAATGGATTATGAAAAACTCTCTCTCAGCATCAGTTTCGCATGTACTTTCACATGCTCTGATGACATATCATTGTTTAAAACTTTTTTTCTCATCAGGCGCAGAACCTGCTGACCGATCTCTTTGTTTGGCATTTCTACTACACTAAGGGATGGGACATAGTAGGAAGCAGCTTCCGGATCCAACATACCAATGGAGAGAAGTTCTGCATCTCCCGGAACTGAGATCCCTTCTTCATGGAAAGCTCTTAAGGCACCCAGGGCAATGGCATCGGAGTCACAGAAGATCATTTTTGGTGGTTCCTTAAGGGCAGCGTATTGTTTGCCGATCTCATAACCGCCGTTTCGTGTACTGGATCCCTTCAGAATGTATTTTTCGTCTGTTTCAATTCCCAGACGTTCGCAGGAACTTATAAATGCCTGGACACGCTGACTGGTAGCAAAGTAGGAGTGTCTGGATGCAAAGATAGCTGCTTCTGTATAACCTTTCTGGCGGATCTTTGTGGCTGCCATCAGGCCGACTTCGTCATTATCGGTGCATACAGTGGAAAAATGTTCGGACTCACGGTTGATCAGTATCACTGGCATACGGGGGCAGATGCCCTCAAGCCACTGCTGGTCTTTGGCAGAGCATGCACCGATAATAGCGCCGCTGTAGCCATTTTTTAAGAAAGTGGTACCATATTGTTCCAGTTTATCATTTTCATAAGTCTGTATCATCATTTCACAGTCAAAGCCAGATTCGGCAATTTCAATCTGAATGAAATTTAAGAAAGAAGCCAGAATGGAAACACGATAGTCCAATGGCCAGAAAAATGCGATCACAGGGCGTTCATTTTCCTGGGAGCGCAGACGTCTTGCGCTTAAGTTTGGCTGATAGCCTAAATCCCGCATTGCTTCGGCCACCCGTTCCTGGGTAGCAGCGGAGATTTTTCTTTCTTCTGCTTTTCCGTTTATGATAATGGACACGGTTGTAACGGATACACCGGCCTGTTTTGCCACATCTTTTATAGTTGCCATATATTCACCTTTATACCTTTTTTGTTTACTAAAATCAATCTTAAGCCAGATTCACACATTATGTCAAGCAGGAAAGAATAAGGATATATCCCCTCCATAAAAAATGCACAATAAGTAATACGTTAAACTATATAAAACTGACAAAGAATATTGTATTTTTCTCAAAACACTTGACAAACGTCAAACGATAAACTATTATTTGTGCCAAGGATGAACGTTTTACTAACACGTTAAACTAAATGAGATATGTACATGTTACTACTAAATAAATGCAATACAAGAGATACAAAGATGCACAAGTACATATCCGCAAAAGCAAGGCATTTCGCCGGCTGTCCGATTTCTGGGGAAGAGAGATCTGACAGAGATGAAAAATGATAACTAATTAAAAACGATCAACCCCACAAAGAAAGGAAAGTACAGATTATGAGTAAAGTAAGCAGAGCAATGGACGGAAACGAAGCAGCAGCTTACGCTTCCTACGCTTTTACCGAAGTAGCAGCGATTTATCCGATCACACCATCTTCTCCAATGGCTGAACTGGTTGACAAGTGGTCAGCAAATGGAATGAAGAACATGTTCGGCCAGCAGGTAAAACTGGTTGAGATGCAGTCTGAGTGCGGAGCTGTTTCCGCAGTACATGGTGCATTAGACGGCGGTGTACTGGCAACTTCTTATACAGCATCCCAGGGACTTATGTTAATGATCCCGACCATGTACCGTATTGCAGGTCAGTTAAAGCCAGGTGTTATCCATGTAGCATCCAGAAACGTGGCAACCCATGCGATTTCTATTAACGCAGAGCATTCCGATGTTATGGCCTGTCGTCAGACCGGATATGCAATGTTAGCATCCTCTTCACCACAGGAAGCAATGGATTTAGGTGCAGTTGCTCATCTGGCAGCTATTAAAGGCCACGTACCTTTCCTTCATTTCTTTGATGGTTTCCGTACTTCCCATGAGATCCAGAAAGTAGAATGTCTGGATTACGAAGATTTAAAGAAACTGGTTGACTGGAAGGAACTGGAAAAATTCCGTGAGAATGCATTAAATCCAGAGCATCCTGTTTTAAGAACCACAGGTCAGTATTCTGATACATATTTCCAGAGCCGTGAAGCATGCAATACCTATTATGATGCACTGCCGGATATCGTTGCAGATTACATGAACGAGATCAGCAAGATCACAGGAAGAGATTATAAGCCATTTAACTACTATGGTGCTCCGGATGCAGAGCGTGTGATCGTAGTAATGGGATCCGCAAGCGGCGTTCTTCGCGAAACTGTAGATTACTTAAATGCAAAGGGTGAAAAGGTTGGTTTCATTGATGCTCATCTGTACCGCCCATTCTCAGCAAAGTATTTCTTAAGCCAGCTGCCTGAAACTGTAAAGATGATCACTGTTGGTGACCGTACCAAGGAGCCAGGTGCAGCAGGTGAGCCGCTGTACGAGGATGTATGTTCTGTGATCCTGGAGTCAGGCAGAAATATCAAGGTTTTAGCATGTCGTTATGGTCTGGCAAGCAAGGATTATACTCCAGACCAGGTTATCGCACAGTTTGACAATATGAAGGCAGCAGAGCCTATGAACCATTATACTGTAGGTATTAATGACGATGTAACCCATCTGTCACTGCCTGTAGGACCAGAAGTAAATACTGTTCCGGAAGGAACCATCAGCTGCAAGTTCTGGGGTCTTGGTTCTGACGGTACTGTTGGTGCAAACAAGAACACCATTAAGATCATCGGTGACCACACAGACTTAAATGTTCAGGCTTACTTTGAGTATGATGGCAAGAAGTCCGGTGGTGTTACCCGTTCCCACTTACGTTTTGGCAAGAAGCCGATCAACTCTACCTACCTTGTAAACCACGCAGATTTCATTGCCTGCCACAATAAGTCCTATCTGGATCGCTATGATATCCTGGCAGATGCAAAGGAAGGCGCAAATGTGCTGATCACCTGCGACTGGAAGGGCGAAGAGTTAGAAAAGCATTTAACTCCTGCATTTAAGAAAGCAGCAGCATTAAAGAAGATCCATCTGTATACCATTGATTCCACTGCAATTGCTGCAGAACTGGGACTGGGAAGCAGGACCAATACCATTTTACAGGCTGCATTCTTCAAGATCACAGGTATTATCCCGATCGAAGAAGCAGTTGGATATATGAAGAAAGCTATCTTAAAGTCCTACGGAAGAAAGGGCGAAAAGATCGTCAACATGAACTACGCAGCTGTTGATAAGGGCGTAGAAATGGTAGAAGAGGCAGAAGTACCTGCAAGATGGGCTGATATCCAGATTCCAGAAGAGAAGATCGATGAGAACCTGCCAAAGTGGATCCGCAAGATCCAGATGCCTGTAAATGCTATGAAGGGTGATAACATTCCTGTCAGCGATTTCACCGATCTGCCAGACGGAACCATGCCTCAGGGTACTTCCAAGTACGAAAAGAGAGGTATTGCAGTTAATATTCCTGTTTGGGACAGCGAGAAATGTATCCAGTGTAATATGTGCTCCTACGTTTGCCCTCATTCCTGTATCCGTCCATTCCTTGTAAATGAGGATGAGGCAGCAAAGGCTCCTGAAACCTTTACAACAACTGCTGTTAAGGGCAAAGGCGCAGAAGGCTTACGTTTCCGTTTACAGGTATCCGCTCTTGACTGTACAGGCTGCGGAAGCTGTGCAAATGTATGCCCGTCTAAGGAAAAGGCTATTACCATGAAGCCATTAGACAACAACTTAAATGAAGCAGATAACTGGGAATATGCAATGAAGTTAGCTCCAAAGGCAAATCCGTTTGGAACAACAACTGTTAAGGGCAGCCAGTTTGAGCAGCCACTGTTAGAGTTCCCAGGCTCCTGCCCAGGATGCGGCGAAACTCCTTATGCAAAGCTGATCACACAGCTGTTTGGTGACCGTATGTATGTAGCAACTGCAACAGGCTGCTCCCAGGTATGGTCCACCAGCTTCCCTTCCTTCCCATATACCACCAACCACAAGGGACAGGGACCTGCAGTAGGCGGCTCCTTATTTGAGAATAACGCTGAGTATGGTATGGGTATCTGGCTTTCTGTTGAACAGCAGAGAGAAAAGCTGGCTAAGCATGTAGAGGAACTTGCTGAAAAGACAGATGATGCCAAGATCAAAGAGACAGCAGCAGCTTGGCTGGCATCTTACAATGACAAGAGCTCCCGTGAAACAGGAGAAGCATTAAAGAATGCAGTTTTGGAAAGCGGTTTATTAAATGAAAATGCAGATCTGGTTGCAGCAAATGTTCCTGGAGATGATGTAAAAGCACTGGCTGAGGCAGTCTGTGAAAACTTTGACCATCTGACCAAGAAATCCGTATGGTTCTTCGGCGGTGACGGCTGGGCATACGATATCGGTTACGGCGGCTTAGACCATGTATTAGCTTCCGGCGCAGACGTAAATGTAATGGTATTCGATACCGAGATCTACTCCAATACAGGCGGTCAGGCATCTAAGGCAACTCCTACCGGTGCAGTTGCGCAGTTTGCGGCAGCTGGTAAGCGCAGAAAGAAGAAAGACTTAGGCATGATGGCAATGAGCTACGGCGATGTATATGTAGCACAGGTAGCTATGGGTGCAAATCCTGCACAGTTCTTAAAGGCAGTAACAGAAGCAGAAGCTCACAAGGGACCATCTCTGATCATTGCCTATGCTCCATGTATCAGCCACGGACTGCGCTGCGGAATGAGTGATGTTCAGGGCGAGATCAAGCGTGCAGTTGAAGTTGGTTACTGGCAGTTATACAGAAACAACCCAGAACTGATCAAGGAAGGCAAGAATCCATTTATCCTGGATTCCAAGGAACCTCAGGGCGATTTTAGAGAGTTCTTAAGAGGCGAGGTTCGTTTCTCATCTCTGGAGCGTACCTTCCCAGAGGCAGCCGATGCACTGTTTGAGCGTACAGAAAGCGAAGCAAAGGCACGTTACGCAAGATACAAAGAACTTGCTGAAAAGAACTAAAACAGGAGAAGAAGATTATGAGTACATTTGTAGAACGGTTACTTGGGGGAAAAGCCGGTACAGTTGTAACAGTAGAACCTGACTGGATCGTTATCAATGATGGTGTATCTCATGCTGCGGTAGAGGAAATCTCTGCCGTAGCAAAACCTGAAAAGGTAATGGTCATCTATGACCATGATGTACCAACCGGACGCCCGGAAGCAGCAGCTATTTTAAGAAAGAACCTGGCATTTGCTGAAAAGTACGGATGTCCTTATATCCAGGCAGAAGGTGTTGGATATCAGTATATGTTAAATGAAGTGGTAAAACCGGGCCAGATCATTGTAGGCGGCGGTTCCCACGGAAGTATTTTCGGAAGCATCGGTGCTCTGGGCATCAACGTAAGCATTCCTGAGCTGGCAAGAGCAGCTGAAACAGACCGTTACAGCATCATCGTTCCGGAAACAGTTTATGTAAACCTGGAAGGCAGCTTAAAAGAAGGCGTAACTGTTATGGACGCAGCACTTGCATTCCTGGCAGAAGATCATGAGTTAAACCGCAAGGCAGTGGAAGTTTATGCACCATCCTTTGATGCACATGAGAAAGCAGTATTCTGCAGCATGGCATGCATTTACTGCTTCCATTACAGAAGAAAAACAGTCTGCTGGTTTAACCTTAAATCTGGCACCTGTAGAGCCAATGGTCATGCTTCCATGTGGTGATAGAAATGACCAGAAGAAGGCCGGAATTGCTTCTAGAGCTTCTAAAGCTGGCATGGAATTAAATGCAGGCCAGATCGGCGGCTATACAGGCGGAACTATTGAGGAGTTACGAAAAGCTGCTTCTATGTTAGATGGACATAAGCTGGCATTAGGCTTCCGTTTAAGCATCTGCCCGGCAACCAGCCGTGACTATATCCAGGCTGCTGAGGAAGGCATCCTTACAAAATTCATTGATTTCGGGGCTCAGATCAATGCAGCAGGGGACCACAGCGTTGTGATCCAGGGACCTGGAGCTATGGGACATAAGGAACGTCTGGTAACCACCGGACTGTACACCTTTACAGGTTCTATGGGCTGCGATGACGCAGAAGTTTATACAGGCTCTGTTGAAACAGTAATGAACGCTTCCTTTGCGAAGCAGATGTAAGGAGACAGCTATGGAAAAGAAGTTCAGTGGAAAAATATGGAAATTCGGAAATGATATTGATACAGATACCATTATCCCTGGAAAAAGAGGTACTATCCCGGATCGTAACGAGATGAAAAAATATGCATTTGAGCTGTTAAAGCCGGAATTTGGTTCAACCGTTCAGCCAGGAGACATCCTAGTAGCAGGAACCAACTTTGGCTGTGGTTCCAGCCGTGAGCAGGCAGCTACCGTTCTTTCTTACAATGGTGTCCGCTGCATCATCGCAAAGAGCTTTGCAAGAATCTTCTTCAGAAATGCATTTAACAGCGGCATCCTTCTTCTTACCTGTGATCAGATCCAGGATGTATGTGAAGGCGGAGATATCGTTACTGTAGATGTAGATGCACAGACTGTCAGTGTAAATGGAAAGACCTTCAAGGTTGGTGCAGTTCCTGAAAATCTGTATAACATTGTAGCAAACGGCGGACTGATCGAAGATACAAAGAAGCGTCTTGCAGCTGGAAATGTGAAAATGGATATCAAGCCTCTTTCCATGGAACAGTGCCGTAAAAAAGGCTACACCATGGTAGAAAAGATATTAAAGAAAAATGCAGGAAAAGAACATGTGGCTCCTGGAGATATCGTGATCACAAAGCCAGATATGTTCATGATCCATGATATTTATACTACTTATCTGTTAGAAACCATGAAAGACATTGGTGCAGACAAGATCGACGATCCAGATAAGGTAACCATCGTCTGGGATCACTGTATGCCAACTGCCGTTGCTAAAAATGACTATAACCATTATGAAGCTGGTCTGGAACTGGCAAAAACCTATGGAATTAAGAAGCTTCACATTGGAGAAGGCATCTGCCACACCATTATGCATGAAGCAAAGTATGCAAAGCCAGGCGAGATCGCAACTGCAACCGACAGCCATACAACTACTTATGGCGGTGCCGGAAACTTCTGCTCTGGTATTGGTACAGCAGAAATGGCAGCAGCTCTTATTACCGGAGAACTTTGGTTCAAGGTTCCAGAGGCTATCAAGATCGTATTAAACGGCCATTTAAGAGACGGTGTTATGAGTAAGGACGTTATCCTTCGTATCTTAGGTGATATCAAGGCCGACGGCGGACAGTACAAATCTCTGGAATTTACCGGTCCTGCAGCCCATGAAATGAGCATGGAACAGCGTTTTACAGTTGCAAACATGGCTCTGGAAGCAGGCGCAAAGTGCGGTCTGTTTGAGGCTGACGAAAAGACAGCAGAGTACTACGGAATGCCATTAGAAGATATCGACTGGGTATGCGTAGATGACGAAGCAAAGTATGAAAAGGTACTTACCTATGATGTAAGCGAACTGGAACCTCAGCTTTCCTGTCCACAGGGCGTTGACAATGTTCACCCCATCAGTGAAGTAAAAGGCACCAAAATGGATGAGGTATATCTGGGCAGCTGCACCAACGGAAGTATTGAAGATATGGAAGCAGCTGCAAAGATCTTAAAAGGCCGTAAAGTGGCAAAAGGACTGCGTTTTATCGTTGTTCCTGCAACTAATACCATTTTCAAACAGGCCATTGAAAGAGGATATATTAAGACTTTTATTGAGGCAGGTGCAGTGATCTGTCATCCATGCTGCGGACTTTGCTGTGGTATGCCATATGGTCTGATGACAGATGATGAAAGGATCCTGCTGACTGCAAACCGTAACTTCATCGGACGTCAGGGAACCAAGAAAACCTTAGGTTATCTGTCAAGTCCTACGGTAGCAGCAGCAACCGCAGTTATGGGTGTTGTAACAGACCCGGCTGATCTGCCAGCACTGGCTTAAAGACAGGCGGGTCGATGTTCTCCCGGACTCCGGGAGGACATCTGTAAACAGGAGGAAAATCAATGATAAAGAATTTTGAACAGCTGAAAGAAATGTTAAAAGCTATGCCGGTAAAGCGCAAAGTAGCAGTAGTACCGGCTCAGGATGAACATACACTGGAAGCGATCAGTCATGCTTATAGGGACGGCATGGTTGAGCCGGTTCTGATCGGTGCTGAGCCAAAGATCCGTGAGATCCTGGCTCAGATCGGCACAGATGCAGATAAGATGACCATTATCCATGTGGAAGATCCTACGGAAGCCATCCAGAAGGCTGCTGATATGGCAAGAGACGGTGAAGTAGACTGCATTATGAAAGGAAAAACAGAGACAGGAGCCCTGATGAAGGTACTGGTAAACCGTGAAAGAGGGATCAGAAAGAACGATACCATGAGTTTACTTGCTTTCATGGAAAGCCCGAATTACCACAAGGTATTCGCTATTACTGATGTAGGCCTTCTTACTTATCCTTCCAAAGATCAGAAGAAAGCAGCTATCCAGAATGCAGTAGAAGCATTCCATGCATTAGGCGTAGAACAGCCAAAGGTAGCTATCCTTGCAGCAGTAGAAAAAGTAAATCCTAAGATGAAGGAAACCGTAGAAGCTGCTGAGATCAAGGAAGAAGGCGTAGAAGGCTGCATCATCGAAGGCCCGATCAGCTATGACCTGGCTATGGATCCTGCTTCCGCACCAATTAAAGGCTATGTAAGTCCTGTTGCAGGAGATGCAGATCTTTTAGTTGTTCCGGATATTGTAAGCGGAAATATTGCAGCAAAGACCATCACTGTAATTGGTGGCGGAAGAACCGGCGGCGTGGTACTGGGAGCAAAGGTTCCGGTCCTGTTGGTATCCCGTGCAGCAAGTGCAGATGATAAATATATGTCCATCGTCATTGCGGCGTTAGTGGGCAGCAGATAATAGGGGGAAAAACAATGGAGAAAAAATTAAATTTTAAGGTGTGTGGGCTTCCTGCAAAGTATTTCATTCCATTCTTTATCATTGTAATGGCAACTGTTTACCTTGGCTTTATGCCGGTTGTTAAGATCTATTCCAATGATGCAGGCAAGTACATGGCAACCAGCTTTATCATGACCATCGCTTATCTGATGGCAGTTGGCGGTCTGTTCTTCTGGCTTGGAAATACCATCCCGATCGTAAATAACTACTTAGGCGGTGCATGTCTTCTGCCTCTGATCGGTGCTTCTTTCTTAAATTACGTTGGTCTGGTTCCTCAGGAACTGGTAAACGGAGTTAAGGTCCTTATGGGCGGCGGTTTCCAGGATGCATATATTGCCATGCTGTTAGTTGGCTCCATCCTTGTTATGGACCGTAAGGTTTTACTTGGTGCAACTGCAAGATACATGCCTACCATCCTGGGAAGCCAGGTATTTGCATTAGGCTTCTGTATGTTAGCAGGTCTGGTTACCGGATATGGTATTCCAGAGGCACTGTTTGATATCGGCGCACCTTGTATGTCCGGTGGTTCCGGCGGTGCTATGACCACTCTGCCAGCTCTGTATTCCAGCCTTTCCGGTACAGATATGACTCCAATGGCAGGAAAATTCCTGTGCTACGCATCTATCGCAAACGTACTGGCTGTTGTATTAGCTGCTATTGTAGGTTCTGTAACTGCTAAAATGAAAGGCTTAAATGGTAACGGCGAGATCCTCTGCTCCAAGAAAGCACAGGAGAGCAAAACAGAGGAGAAGGAACAGAAGAGACTTGGAACTTCTGCTGATTATGTAGCATTAGGTTCTGGTATTTTCATGAGCTTCTGTCTGTACTTACTGGGTAATATCCTTGGAAGCCTTCCAGGTTTCGGTGTGATCCCGGGACTTGCATGGACCATTATCCTTGGAATCATCATTAAATTTACCGGTCTTCTTCCAGACCAGTTTGCTGACAACTGTGTATACTCCATGAACTTTGCATTAAGAGCACTGCTTCCAATGCTGATCGCTGGTATCGGTATCAACTCCCTGAAGTTCTCCACTCTGGCAGAATACTTCAGCCCAGGCGCATTCGTTGTTATCTTCTTAGCAGTATTCGGCGCAATGTTAGGTGCAATGATTTTCGGAAAGCTCTCTGGTCTGTGGGCATATGAAGCAGGTGTTACAGCAGGTCTTTGCTGCTGCAACATCGGTGGTTCCGGTGACCTGGCAGTTTTATCTGCAGCAAACCGTATGAACCTGCTGGCATTCGCTTCTATCTCTACCCGTATCGGTGGTGCCCTGATGGTTATCTGGATCGGACTGTTATATCCATTGTTCCATTAAGGCAGGCACATTACAACACAAAATCAGGCACGTTGGCGCTATGTCAGCGTGCCTCTTTTAGAAAATAGGAGAAAATCATTATGAAAAACTATAAAGTATTTGCTATCAACCCCGGTTCTACTTCCACAAAGATCGCCATGTTTGAAGGAGAAAAGGAAATTTTTTCCAGAAATATCAGCCATGATGCAGAAAAATTAAAAGAGTTCAAGGAGATCAGCGACCAGCTTCCATACAGAAAGGAAATGATCTTAAATGTCCTGAAAGAAGAAGGACAAACCTTAGAAGGCGTAGACGCATTTTCCGCAAGAGGAGGCGGTCTGGTAAATGTAGAAGGCGGCGTTTTCACTATTGGTGACAAACTTCTTGAGCATGCAAGAACCTGCTATACCGTAAAGCATCCGGCAACCTTAGGCGCACAGCTGGCAGATGCATTTTCCAAAGAATTCGGCGGAGTTGCATTTGTAGTAAATCCACCAGATGTAGATGAGTTCCAGGATGTAGCCCGTGTAACCGGCTTAAAGGGTGTATACAGAGAGAGCCGTATCCATGCATTAAACCAGAAGGAGATCGGCATCCGTTTTGCAGCAAAGCAGGGCAAGAAATATGAGGACATGAACCTGATCATCTGCCACATTGGCGGCGGTATTTCCGTTACTGCCCATAGAATGGGAAAAATGGTGGACTCCAATGACATTGCAAATGGTGACGGCCCAATGGCACCAACCCGCTGTGGCCAGCTTCCTGTAAAGGATGTTGTGACCATGTGCTATTCCGGTAAATATACAGAAAAAGAGATGCGTGAGAAGATCACAAAGACCGGTGGCCTGGTAGATCACCTGGGAACTTCTGATGCAAGAGAAGTAACTGCCATGATCGAAAATGGGAATAAGTATGCGAAATTAATTTACGATTCCATGATCTATGAGATCGGAAAGACAGCAGGTTCTATGGCAGCAGTCCTTCATGGAAAGGTGGACGGGATCGTATTAACAGGCGGCATCTCCCATGACAAGTATGTAGTAGAAAAACTGACAGAAATGCTTTCCTTTATTGCGCCGATCACTGTTATGGCAGGCGAGTTTGAAATGGAAGCACTGGCAGCAGGTGCGATCCGTGTATTAAGCGGGGAAGAAGAGGCGAAGACTTATACAGGTATTCCAGTATGGAGTGGATTTACATGCTGATGGTAAAAAAGGCCCTGATCTATGTGACCGGACTTTTATTCATGGCCTTTGGAGTGGCATTTTCTGTTAATTCTTCTCTGGGAGTTTCACCGGTAAACTCCCTTCCCTATGTGATCAGCCGCATTACAGGACTGGATCTTGGAAACTGCGTGATCGGCATTTTTGCTTTTTATATTCTGGTGCAGATATTATTGTTAAGAAAAAAATTCCGTCCCATAGATTTGACGCAGCTGATATTTTCCACGATTTTTGGCCGTTTTGTAGATGTTGCAAAGAAAGTGGTGGGAGATTTTGCCATTCCCACCTATCCGGGGCAGCTGGTTATGCTGGCGATCAGTATCGTTTTTGTAGCAATAGGCGTATGCCTGTATATGGATGTGCAGCTGGTAAATATGCCTATGGAAGGAATGACCCATGCAGTAAACCGTGTATTCTTCCCGGACAAGCCTTTTCATGATATTAAGGTCATCATGGATTGTCTGACCGTTGTGATCGGTATTGTCCTTTCTTTTGTATTTCTTGGAAAACTGGATGGCATCCGGGAAGGAACCGTGATATGCGCATTGCTGGTAGGAAAGCTGATGAAGCCGATGCAGAAGGTGTTAAAACCGGCAGTAGAGAAGATCTGTGGGATAAAAGGAAGTCGTTGATATGGAAAAGAATGAAGAGAGAAGGTGTGATGCAATATGAAACTGGAAGCAGCAGTAATACAGGGAGATGGTGTAGGACCGGAGATGATGGAAGAGGCAGTACGGGTGCTTCAGGCAGTCTGCCGCCGGTTCGGCCATCATTTAAAGCTGTATCCTGTTTTAGCCTGCTCTCAGGCCATTGAAGCAGGAAAAGAACCTCTTCCACAGGAAAGTTTAAAAATCTGTACCCAGGTTCCGGCTGTCTTATTTGGAAATTCAGGTCTGAAAAAATACCAGGACTGGCCGTTGGATAAGCGTCCGGAAGGCGCTCTTATGATACTGAGAAAGGTACTGCAGGTAAGTACCAATATCCGTCCTGTGCGTATGTATCCTTCTTTAAAATGTTTTTCTCCCTTAAAAGCAGAACGTCTGGAGCAGGGAATGGATGTTGCTTTTGTCCGTGATATTGCAGGGGGAGTTTTCTGCTCTGCCAAAGTCCAGGGAAATGGGGACGGCGGTCGGGAAGCTTATGAATATGAGTATTATAATGAAACAATTGTAAGGAAGACTGCCTATACTGCCTTTAAACTGGCAAAAAGCCGAAAGAACAAAGTTACCAATCTGGACAAGTCAAATGTTCTTGGCAGTTCCCGTCTCTGGCGTCAGACTGTACAGCAGGTTTCCGAGGATTTTCCAGATGTGGAACTGGAACATTTATATATTGATAATGCAGCCATGGAGCTGATCCGAAATCCAGGTCGGTTTGACGTTTTTGTTACCTCCAATCTGTTTGGTGATATAATATCTGATGAAGGAACAGAACTGACCGGAACGCCCTATCTTTATCCCTCTGCGGAATTAAGTAATACAGAGCAGGGGATTTACACACCGAACCAGCTTCATTATCCAGATGAGTCTGTGATCGGAAAAGATATGGTCAATCCCATTGGCATGATTGCGGCTGCAGCCCGGATGCTGCGCCTTTCCTTTGGCTTAGAGGCAGAGGCCGGAGCCATAGAAGAAGCCATCCGCCAGGTTTTAGCGGCCAATATTGCAACTGCAGATATCTGGCATAAAGGAAAGATCCTGGTAGGAACAAAAGAGATGGGAAAACGGATCGCAGATGAGATCGAGGCAGTTTCCTAAAGAAGTATATTTCATAATAAAGGAGAAAATATGATGGAATTACCAGTTACAAAAATGTCACGGATCGTAATGCCGGCTTCAACCAATGATGCAGGAAATCTTTATGGAGGAAGACTGCTTGACTGGATGGACGAAGTATCCGGAATTGCAGCAAAGCGCTTTGCACATTCGGAAGTTATGACAGTAGGGATTGAAAGCATTCGTTTTATGCGTCCTATGCCTCAGGGAAGCTTTATTGATATCAATGCAGAAGTTGTCCATGTAGGAAACACTTCCATGAAGATCAAGATCACAGTTATGATGGATCAGGACCCGGAAGAAGAACAGGTCCAGACAGCAGAAGCATTCTTTACCTTTGTAGCTGTAGATGAAAATGGTAAGCCTCATAAAGTTGGGCGTACATTGTAGGTCAGGTTCGAGAGATTATTTAAGTAAATAGGGATGAAATAAATGGGACTGGATGTTGCTTCGCAAGGAGTGACATCCTTTTTGGCTTTTGAATAACAATTTAATTTAGTCAAATTGATTCTAAGTGACGAAAGTGAAATGATTGACGATGATGATGAAGTCGTGTAAACTAAAGATACTCAAAAATAGCTGCTTTAAAAATATTTGTTTCTTAGATCCGCCTTATGATACAGACTTTTCTACTTATGCACAGAATGAGTTTGGACATGAAGAGCAAAAACGTCTGTGTGAATGTTTAAAGCGGACGCCCGCCAAAATATTACTGATTATTAAAAATACGGATTTTATCTATGAATTATATAAAGATAATTTCAATATAACAAGTTTTGATAAAAAATATATGGTTAGTTTTATGAATAGAAATGATCGTAAGGCAGAACATTTAATTATAACGAATTATTAGAGCGTATAAGTGGTTTCCACTTCACTGGACAACCCGCCTACAATCTGCTATATTAAACAAAAAGAGCCTGCACCCCACAGGCCAATTCTGAAGCATAAAGGAGAAGAAAAACAATGGCAAATCCAGTTGTTACTATCATCATGGAAAATGGCGATGTGATGAAAGCAGAATTATATCCGGAAGTAGCACCAAACACAGTAAATAACTTTATCAGCCTGGTAAAGAAAGGTTATTATGATGGCCTGATCTTCCACAGAGTCATCCGTGGATTTATGATCCAGGGCGGATGCCCTCAGGGAACTGGTATGGGTGGCCCAGGTTACAGCATTAAGGGTGAGTTCAGCCAGAATGGTTTTAAGAATGATTTAAAGCACACCGAGGGAGTTTTATCCATGGCAAGATCCATGATGCCTAACTCTGCTGGCTCCCAGTTCTTTATCATGCACAAAGATGCTCCTCATCTGGACGGCGCTTATGCAGCATTTGGCAAGGTTACAGAGGGAATGGATGTTGTAAATAAGATTGCAGAAGAGCGCACCGATTATTCTGACCGTCCATTAAAGACACAGAAGATCAAATCTATGACAGTAGATACTTTTGGTGTAGAATACCCAGAGCCAGAAAAATACTGATAGATTGCCGGTGATATAACGGCAAAACAGCAGTAAATAGTAAAAAACGGTTCTTACAGGAGACAGAACAATATGAAGCAGGAGCGGACTCTTTCAATAGAAGGAAAAGAATATACGCTTCTCATATCTGACGAACCACAGGCCCTTTTGGAGGCAAAAGCTTCCGGAAGGGCTGTTTTAGGGTGTCTGGATACGGGAAATGGGGAGGGAGCGAGCAGAGATTTTCAGGGGATCCCTTATGTAGTTCCCTCAATGGAATATGTGACAGAAGAACTTTTAGAACTGATCCTGCGCCGGTATCTGGGACTTCCGTGGCTTATTGACGAGACAGAGCGACTGTACATCCGTGAATTTGTAAAAGAGGATGCAGAGAACATACCAGAAGAAGAATATGGTAAGGAAGAAGAGATATTCCGTGATCCGGACAAATTAGAAGTATATATAAAGAACCAGTATGGTTTTTATGAATATGGGACCTGGGCTGTGTTAAAGAAAAGTCCGTCGCTTCTCATCGGCATGGCCGGCGCCAGTAACCCCAATCTTCCGGAAACTGCTTTGCAGGCGCTACCCACTCTTCCAGACGACCTTTGCTGGCTGGAACTGGGATACCATATTTTTAAACCTTACAGGAAAAATGGCTATGCAACAGAAGCAGCTAAAGCCA
>OLFU01000704.1_pt1 | contig 37156 bp, 28 predicted proteins | sample 1605161 | NCBI WGS metagenome assembly OLFU01 (sample SAMEA3888914, study PRJEB22519) | human gut metagenome | biome: human gut; feature: human-associated habitat; material: faeces | place: Denmark | collected 2011
GAAACCGCTGAAGATATCCAGGATGCACTTAAGGATCTGCTTGGAGGCACCATCAAAGAGATGATGGAAGCAGAAATGGATGATCATCTTGGTTACCAAAAATCTGAACGATCTGATAGCGATGATTACCGCAATGGATATAAATCAAAGCGTGTAAACAGCAGCTATGGCAGCATGGATATCGATGTTCCACAGGACCGTAAATCAACATTTGAGCCACAGATTGTAAAGAAACGTCAGAAGGATATTTCTGATATTGATCAGAAGATTATTTCCATGTATGCAAAAGGAATGACGACCCGGCAAATATCCGAAACCATCGAAGATATCTACGGTTTTGAAACATCAGAAGGCTTTATTTCAGACGTTACAGATAAAATCCTGCCTCAGATCGAAGACTGGCAAAATCGACCGCTGGATGAGGTATATCCAATCCTCTATATAGATGCCATCCATTATTCCGTACGAGATAATGGAGTAATCAGAAAACTGGCTGCCTACGTCATTCTTGGCATCAACACAGAAGGAAAAAAAGAGGTTCTTTCAATCACTGTCGGTGATAATGAAAGTTCAAAATACTGGCTGTCTGTCCTGAATGAGCTGAAGAATCGTGGTGTAAAGGATATCCTGATTATCTGTGCTGATGGTCTTAGCGGTATTAAAGAGGCAATTGCCGCTGCATTCCCCAAAACGGAGTATCAGAGATGTATTGTACATCAGGTAAGAAACACGCTAAAATATGTTCCAGATAAGGACAGAAAAGCGTTTGCTTCCGACCTAAAAACGATTTACCATGCTTCCGATGAAGAGAAAGCTAGACTGGCTCTGGATCGTGTTACTGAAAAATGGACCGCAAAATACCCGAATTCTATGAAACGCTGGTATGATAACTGGGATGCAATAACGCCGATTTTCAAGTTCTCATCGGATGTCAGAAAGGTTATTTACACGACAAATGGTATCGAAAGTCTGAATTCTACCTACCGTAAGCTCAACCGTCAGAGAAGCGTATTTCCAAGTGATACAGCGCTGTTAAAAGCCTTATATCTGGCCACTTTCGAGGCTACTAAGAAATGGACAACTACCATCCGGGACTGGGGCCAGGTCTATGGGGAGTTGAGTATCATGTACGAAGGACGACTTCCAGAATAAGTAAAAACATAATCTAAGACAGGCGGCCAGCCGCCTGCTCTTGACATGCCTAGCAGTAACTGTTATATATAAAACAAGGGTGAAAAGCCTGATTTGTAAGCTTCTCACCCTTCATTATCATAGAAGAATCTAATTTACAGAGATTTTCTCATAGTCGCATTTTCTGCTTAGTCTTCTACAGGAACAAAAACATCTTTTCCTAATCCACAGATCGGGCATACCCAGTCATCTGGAATATCCTCAAATGCAGTTCCTGGAGCGATACCTCCGTCTGGATCGCCTACTGCCGGATCATAAATATAGCCACATGGTTCACATTCATATTTTTTCATAGTTATTTTCTCCTTTTCAATGTTGATTCATTTTGTTAATAGATTCCTACTGAATTTTTCAGTATTTTGTTGCTTTTTTATGTATGTTTATATTATACATGATACTTTCTATTTTGTCAATAACAGTAATTGTTATTATTTTATGTTATGTATTTTAAATTCAGTAATATCTGACTAAAATGTTACGAAAAAGACTGGTTCTACACTATTTCTGAAAATCTGGCAGTGCATTGCTCTTTCTCATGTAGCATCATTCATTATCCTATAGTCGGTGATGAACCATTCTTCATATAGATGGCCGAAATCATCTTTGGAGCCGATCCCGATCCGTTCAAATACTTTTTGCAGTTCTTCTGCTGTTGTCGGGAACTTTACCCTTTCACCGACCAGCACACCCTCGTTGTATTTTCCAAGGTTCGTGATAAATGCCTCAAATGGACAATCATGATCGTAGGCATAGTCCATATACTTTCCTCCTGTTCTTTGTATTTCAGATCGTCATCTGGTTTTGGACAACAAAAAAGCGCCATACTCATCACCGGTACGGCAATGAGCTGACGCTATATTTTGAATCCATATTCTTTTGCAAAAGAAAACAAACGAGAGATTGTTGTTGTGTTTTATGTCTCATTGGTCTATGATAATATTATCACACCGTAAAACAGAAAAAAGATTTTTATGGTTAGTGCTTGGTTATTTTTTGGTTATGGATGGTCAGTTTTTGGTTAGGATGAACTCCATTAAGCAATTTTGAAGCTAACATTAAAATATGATAGTAAGTAGACAAATCGGAATTTATGATAGCGGAACGAAATCTGCGAAGGGGGTGTTCTCATGAAATTAGTCAGTCCGAAAACATTGCTGGCATCGTTGCTGGGTTGCACATTTGTTGTTATGAAAGTGATGACTTTTGACGGGCTGGTGGATATGTTTTGGATCATATTCATCGGATACCTGACCGTTAAAGCCATAGTTACAGCGTTTTCCCAGGAAGCCTATGATGAGGATATAAGGCAGGCACAGCAGGGAAAGGTCTTGTACCGTGACCTGTTTGGCAAATTCGCATACATTGCAGCAGATGTCCCGATTCTTTTGATTCTTTTGGCGGGCCTTTTGGCTTCGGTCTGTTCCGCAACAACGCTACTCAGAGCCACCCTGATTGGACTTTTGCTGATTGCAGTGGGATATGCTATCTGGTTCAGTTGGTATGTTTCAAAGCATAAACGGATGCGCATGAAAAACGGTGAGTGGGGTACAGGGATTTTAAGCACAGAAGACGAGAAAGCGTGGAAACGCTCAAATCTGTGGCACGGTATAATTCTCGGAATTACCGGGGTGTTGTTTGCTCTTTATCTCATTTTCGGAGATCCGAGGATTTATTTCAATAACGCCAAACTGGAAAAAACACTATCCACTTTGGACTGTGACAGCATCACTTTGGAGAAGATTGTCCCCTTTGAATGGACCACTGTATATACCTTTGATCCCTATACCTCAAAGGAACGCATTGAGCGAGTGGTCGGTTCAAAAATCCCCGCTTTGAAAGAAAGTGTCAGCGAGGGTATGAACCATGTTGTGTTTACAAACAGAGGGCGGGTGGTGGCCAGCGTCTGTACCCATCCCGCAAGCACTGGGTACTATTTGAGCTTTACCGGCGGCGAAAATACATATTACAGTTATTCAGATGGTGGATATTCCCACATTGAGTACGGTGATGAGATTGTCTTTGAAGTAATGCAGGATGATGGATTTGTCAGGCTGTACGCTCGTGTTGAGGAATAATGTGTGGTCGCATATTGAATTATCTAATGGAGAGGCGACAAACAAAGCGAGGGATAAATTCCAGTTTTTGAAACTGAGAAATCGGGATTTGTAGAATTAGTAAATCTCGATTTTGGGAAATACAAGAATGTGTCTCATTATGGTTTTAATGCGGTTTGTAAGGAGAAACAATATGATTGGGTTTGTTATATGGTCACTTTTGGGAGTGTTTATAATTGGATTAGGAATAAAAGATATGTTTTCTAAGAATCCCGTTGGATTCTGGGCTAATACCGAAACAATAAAAGTAAAAGATGTGAAAGGTTACAATCATGCGAGCGGACTATTGTTTATAATCTATGGAATCATTTTTGTTATATTAGGAATTCCGCTGTTAGAAGGTCAAAATACACCATACGTTCTGTTGTCGGTTATTGGTGTGATGGTGGAAACAATTGTAATTATGGCTGCTTATAGTTTAGTTATCGTTAAAAAGTATGAAGAGAAGTAAATAACTTCCAGTTTGTCGCACTCATTATTTTTCTTTCTTGTAAAAACGGGATACCAGAGCGTCCACAGACGTTCCGGTATCCCGTTTGTATCTATAATTCTTCTCTTTTTATTTACGGCTGCGCGCCGGGCGGCGATGGAGGGCACAGTAATAGCCGAAGGCGGTGCCGCACAAGCCGCCCACGATGTGCATAAAGTTTGCCACGTTATCGTGCACAAAGATGATATCGTACACCTGCTGGCCAAAGTACAGTGCCGCCACCAGCAGCATGGTGACCGGGATGCCGCCGGAAAAGCCCGCCAGCGAGGACAGCATGATGAGCATGAACACGATGCCGGACGCACCCAACAGCCCCGTGTGGGGGAACAGGATGCATTGCAGCACGCCGGTGACCAGCGCGGTGAACAGAATGCCCTTGAGCAGCGGGATGCTGCCGTATTTCTCCTCCATGGGCGGGCCCACCACCAACAGCAGCATCATGTTTCCCATATAGTGGCTGTAGTTGGCATGGCCCAGCACATGGCCCACCAGCCGGAAATAGGTCAGGGGATCGGTGAAGGCGGAGCGGTAGACGCTGAAAAATCTGGTGGTGGTCCAGCCGCCGGTGAGGTTTCCGGCGACCAGAGCCGCCAGGGCCAAAAAAGCGAAGGTGAGCACCACCGGGGCGTTATACTGCACCCGCAGCCGCATCAGTGATTCAGCACCCGGACGCGGATGACGCCCTCGATGGCCCGCAGCTCGTCGGCCACCTGGTCATTGATGCGGGTGTTCACGTCCACCATGGTATAGGCGTAGTCCTTCTTGGACTTGTTGGTCATATTCTCCACGTTGATGTTGTCATCGGACAGGGTGGTCATGATCTTGGTCAGCATGGCGGGCACGTTCTTGTGGATGATGCACACCCGGGCGATGCCGCTCCACTCCTGGGACACGCTGGGCATATTCACAGAGTTGGTGATGTTGCCGTTGACCAGATAGTCCCGCAGCTCCTGGGCGGCCATGGCGGCGCAGTTCTCCTCGCTCTCGGGGGTGGAGGCACCCAGGTGGGGCAGGGCGATCACGTTCTTGGCGGTGGTGATCTTGTTGTCGGGGAAGTCGGTGACATACTTGGCCACACGGCCGGAGTTCAGGGCCTCGATCATGTCGTCGTCGTTGACCAGGCCGCCCCGGGCCAGATTCAGGACCCGCACCTGGCCCTTCATCTTGGAGATGGCCTCGGCGTTGATAAAGTCCTTGGTATCGTTGTTATAGGGCACGTGGATGGTCACGTAGTCGGCGACTTTATAGAGCTCGTTCACGTCCTTCACCACATGGACGTGGCGGTCCAGTCGCAGAGCGGCGTCCACAGACAGGAAGGGGTCATAGCCGTACACGTCCATGCCCAGCTCCAGGGCCGCATTGCACACCAGCGCGCCGATGGCACCCAGGCCGATGACACCCAGAGTCTTTTTATACAGCTCCGGGCCCACAAAGGCGGACTTGCCCTTCTCCACCGCGGCGGCCACGTCCACGCCCTCGGTGTTGGCCTGCTCCTGCACCCACTTGGCACCGCCCATGATATCCCGGGAGGCGATGAGCATGGCGGCAACGACCAGCTCCTTCACCGCGTTGGCGTTGGCGCCGGGGGTGTTGAAGACCACGATGCCGTTCTCCGAGCAGCGGTCGATGGGGATGTTATTGGTGCCGGCACCGGCGCGGGCGATGGCCCGCAGAGCCTGGGGGAACTCGTAGTCGTGCATGGCGGCGGAACGGACCAGGATGCCGTCCTCGTTCTCTACATCGTTGCCCACCTGAAAGCGGGTCTGGTCCAGCCGGGCCAGACCGGCGCTGGAGATCTTGTTCAAAGTCTTAATGCGATACATATTGAAAACCTCTTTTAGTCTTGGTAAAATTTGAGTTTTTTATAATTCCCGCCCCTGTTTCAGGGGCGGGAATGCGGATCGGTCTCTGTTCAGTTCTCTTTGTCAAACTTCTTGATGAAGTCGCACAGCTTCTCCACGCCCTCGATGGGCATGGCGTTATAGATGGAGGCGCGCATGCCGCCCACCTTCCGGTGGCCCTTCAGATTGACGAAGCCGGCCTGGGTGGCCTCGGCCACGAACTTGGCATCCAGCTCGGCATCGCCGGTGCGGAAGGTCACGTTCATGCCGGAACGGGAGCCCTTCTGGGCGTGGCACCGGAACAGCTTGGAGCTGTCCAGGGTGTCATACAGCATGTTAGCCCGCTGCCACTTGCGCTGCTCCATGGCCTGAGCGCCGCCCTGGGCCTCCACCCAGTCCAGATTCAGGCCCAGCATATAGATGCACCAGCAGGGCGGGGTGTTATACATGGAGTCCTTGTCGATCATGGTCTGATAGTTCATCATCAGCGGGGTATAGGGCAGCTCGTGGCCGGCCAGGTCCTCCCGGATGATGACCACGGTGAGGCCGGCGGGGGCCAGGTTCTTCTGGGCTCCGGCGAAGATGACGCCGTACTTGGACACATCCACAGGCATGGACAGAATGTCAGAGGACATGTCGCACACCAGGGGCACATCGCCGGTCTCGGGGACATAGCCCCACTCGGTGCCATAGATGGTGTTGTTGGCGCAGTAATAGAAGTAGCTGGCATCCTTGTCCAGCGTCAGCTGGTCCTGGGTTGGAATATAGCTGTGATCCTTGTCCTCAGAGGAGGCGGCCAGGTTGATCTGGCCGTACTTTTTGGCCTCCTTATAAGCCAGATTGGAGAAGTTGCCGGTGACGGCGTAATCCGCCTTCCCGGTCTTTCCGATCAGGTTCAGAGGAACCATGGAGAACTGGCCGGAGGCACCCGTCTGCAAAAACAGGATCTTATAGCCCTCCGGTACATCCATCAGTCGGCGCAGCTTAGCCTGGGTCTCCTCAAAAATCTGGACAAATGCCTTAGAGCGGTGACTCATCTCCATCACTGACATACCGGTACCCCGGTAGTTGGTGATCTCAGACCCGGCGCGCTCCAGTGCGGACACAGGAAGCATGGACGGGCCGGCGGAGAAGTTGTAAACACGCTGGTCGCTCATTTGAGAGAACCCCTTTCAACAATAAAAATTGCCCCGTGACCCGCAGGTCCGGGGCAATTTTTTATTATAGGGAAGAAAAATGGGGGTGTCAATACCTCTTTGTGCATAGTTTGTCCAAAAATCGTCGCTTTTATGGCCAATCGTGACATCTTCGCAAAAATGTCCGCCGCCGCCTCTCGCCGTTATAGCTTCAGCAGACATACGGCGATACGGAAATAGACTACCAAAGACACCGCGTCGGCGATGGTGGTGATCAGAGGGCTGGCCATCACCGCCGGGTCCAGCTTCATCTGGCTGGCCAGAATGGGCAGACAGCAGCCCAACAGCTTGGCGCAGGTCACGGTGACGATGAGGGTCAGGCTCACCGCCAGGGCCACGGGAAAGTCCGTGCTGCCCAGCAGGCACAGCCGGGCCATGTTCACCGCCGCCAGCGTCCCGCCGCACAGCAGGCCCACCTGCAGTTCCTTCCACATCACCCGCAGCCAGTCGCCGCTTTTGATCTCCCCCAGGGACAGGCCCCGGATCACGGTGACGGAGGACTGGCTGCCGCAGTTCCCGCCGGTGTCCATGAGCATGGGGATAAAGGCCGTCAGCACTACTTGCGCGGCCAGGGCGTTTTCAAAGTGGGTGATGATGGCCCCGGTAAAGGCCGCCGACAGCATCAGCAGCAGCAGCCAGAAAATGCGGCTTCGATAAAGGTCCCACACCCGGGTGCGGAGATAGGGCCGCTCAGAGGGGGCCATGGCCGCCATGCGCTCCATGTCCTCGGTGGCCTCGGCCTGCATCACGTCCATGGCGTCGTCCGCCGTCACCGTGCCGACCAGGCGGTCCTGGTCGTCCACCACGGGCAGCTCCACCTGGTCCAGGCGGTCCATCTCCTCCACGGCCCGCTCCTGGTCGTCCTCCGGGTGCAGCCGGGCGGCGGGCTGGGCCATGAACTGGTCCAGGCGCTTTCCCGTGGGGGCCATGATCAGGTCCCGCACCGTCACCAGGCCCAGCAGGCAGAAGTGCTCGTCCACCACATAGCAGTTGGCCATGAAGTCCCGGGGCACCCCCACCTGGCGCAGCCGGGCCAGTGCCTCCCCCGCCCGCATCATGGGGGACAGGGCCAGGGGCTCACGGGACATGATCTCCTCCACCCGCTGGGTGCGGATGGCATTGGTATTCATGCGATTCATCATCATATTCAGTTCCTCCTTGTCATTTGTCGGCAAACGCCGCCTGTTGACAGGAGGTTCCGGCTTTTTCTCAGCCGTCGCTCTGCTCCATTCCACGGGAACAGCGCAGGTATCCTATAGAATTGAATGGACGGTCTGGTCTGCCGGGACCTCTACTGCCGCTGTCCATGGATGGTTCACCTCTCTTTTTTGTCTCGGCTCAAGTGCCGGTCTGATTCCGACCCGGTGTCAAATCGGGCATAAAAAAGTACGCATACCCCTCACAGCGGCATGCGTACTGAAATCAGCTTTGGAAAACACGCTTCTCTGCCACCGTTCGAGCTTTAGCATCACAGGGCGGTGAAGTCGCATTAGATTCTGCCTTGTTTTCGACAGGACCTGTTCAAACCAGCGTGGAATGTCTCCATTCCTTTGCGGCAGCGACCCATATCCCTGTGGTAGCCTTACCTACCGGATCATCGTGTTCATTTTACCCGAAGCCCTGGGCTGTGTCAAGCCTTTTCTTCCGGCGTTTCCTCAGTCTTGGGCTCCTCGGGCTTCGTCTCCTCAGTTTTAGGAGCTTCGGCCTCGGCGTTCTCCTCACCACCGGCCTCTGCGGGGGCCTGGCCGTTCTGCTGGGCCTGGACAGCTTCCCGCTCCCGGCACAGCTCTTCGTAGAGCTGCATGGTGTTCCACTGCAGGTTGTTCATGGTCAGCACGGCCTTCATGGGGATGGGGGGCAGCTTGGCCAGACGGATGACCTCCAGCACCTGGGCCAGCAGCACCTGGTTCAGGCCGCAGAACACCAGCATCCGCTCGGGCACGGGCTTCACGTCGGAGGCGTCCTCCAGGGGCTCGCCCTTGCCGTCGGCCAGCTCGGCCAGGGTCAGGTGATACTTGTCCGGGGTGACGGGACGCATCCGCAGGCGGAGCATGGCGAAGATCTGCCGCAGCTTGGAGTACTCCGGGCCGGAGCACTCATACATCAAAATGGTTCCAGACTTAAATTTCATATTTTTCATGTTTGATTCCCTTTCTTGGGGGCACCGGCCCCGTTTGCTTTGTTTCTCAGACCTGGGCCAGAGCCTGGTCGATATCGGCGATGAGATCGGCGGCATCCTCAATGCCGCAGGACATGCGCACCAGGTCGGGGGTGATGCCGGCGGCGGCCAGTTCTGCATCATTCATCTGCCGGTGGGTGGCGGAGGCGGGGTGCAGACAGCAGGTGCGGGCATCGGCCACATGGGTCTCGATGGCGGCCAGGCGCAGGTGCTTCATAAATGCCTCCGCCGCCGTGCGTCCGCCCTTCACGCCGAAGGAGACCACGCCGCAGGTGCCATTGGGCATATACTTCTTGGCGATGTCGTAATACTTGTCCCCCTCCAGGCCGGGATAGGTGACCCAGGCCACCTTGGGGCTGCCCTTCAGATATTTGGCCACCGCCAGGGCGTTTTCACAGTGGCGGGCCATGCGCACATGCAGGCTCTCCAGCCCCAGATTCAGCAGGAAGGCATTCTGGGGGGCCTGGATGGACCCGAAGTCCCGCATCAGCTGGGCCGTGGCCTTGGTGATGAAGGCCCCGCCCTGGCCGAACTTCTCGGCATAGGTGATGCCGTGATAGCTCTCATCGGGGGTACACAGGCCGGGGAACTTGTCCGCGTGGGCCATCCAGTCGAACTTTCCGCTGTCCACGATGCAGCCGCCCACGCAGGTTGCATGGCCATCCATGTACTTTGTGGTAGAATGGGTCACGATATCCGCGCCCCACTCGAACGGCCGGCAGTTGATCGGTGTCGCAAACGTGTTATCCACGATAAGCGGCACCCCATGTCTGTGGGCAAGCCGCGCGAATTTCTCAATATCGAGAACGACAAGAGCCGGGTTCGCGATCGTCTCACCGAATACCATTTTTGTATTCGGACGGAACGCCTTCTCGATCTCCTCCTCCGGTGCGTCCGGATCCACCAGAGTCACATCAATCCCCTGTTTTTTCATCGTAACGGTAAACAGGTTGGAGGTTCCTCCGTAAACCTTTGCCGCGCAGACAACGTGGTCGCCTGCCTCACAGATGTTGGTAACAGCAAGCATCGTTGCCGCCTGGCCGGAAGATGTGAGCATGGCTGCCACGCCGCCCTCCAGATCGCAGATTTTCTGTGCTACGACGTCGTTCGTCGGGTTCTGCAGACGGGAATAGAAATATCCCTCCTCCTCCAGATCGAACAGTTTTCCCATTTCCTCGCTGGTTGCATATTTGAATGTTGTTGACTGTACGATCGGAATCTGTCTTGGTTCTCCGTTTCCCGGAGTATATCCGCCCTGTACACATTTTGTTCCTATTCTGTATTCGTTCATGAATTTTCCTCCTTAGTGCATGTTTTTTCACGCACTCGCTAAATCATACCTTTTTAGTATACTTTAGCACTATACCGAGGAAATTTCAAGGAAAGATAATAAGACTAATTTATCGTCTTCTCAAATCATACAATGGATTCTTGCCGAAGAACATGGGAATAAAGAAAAAACTGCCAAACGTCTTGGCATAAGCAGAAGCACTCTCTGGAGAATGTTGAAAAAATTAAAAAAGAATCACAAACGGAAGAGGATGAAGTAATACGCCCCTCGTCTAATTAACAGGGAACATATTACTTCATCCTCTTCCACCTGTGATTCTTTTTATTTCATATTCATATTATTTACTCGATCGCATCCGTCTCAATCACAAATTTTACATTACCATCCATTGCTTTATCCTTACCGCTGAATGTATTGTATTTGCAATCTTCTGATGTCAGCACATCGATTCTGTCGATTACATCACCAAGTTCATCTTCTACCGTGCTCTTTAACTTGCTGGTTCCTTCTTTGTCAAATTTTGCCATGCCTTCTGCAAGCTCTTTTGCACCTGACTGAAGTTCGGAAGCTCCGCTTCTAAGTGCACCGCTGTTGGCTGCAAGTGTTGCAGATCCGGAAGACATCTGGCTTCCCAGTGTGTTCAGTCCGCTTGCCAGCTGATTGGTTCCACTCTTTAAAGTATTCACACCTGCTACCAGTGTCGGGCTGTTAAATCTCAGTTTGTTTGCACCTCCTACTAAGGAATCATTATATCCACTTAACTGTGCGAATCCTTTATTCAATGCTGTGATTCCCTGGATTGCTGTCGGGAACTGAGCGGATGTTGCATTATTCAATGTTGCCAGATTGCTGTGCAGTGTTCCGATCGCACTGTTCAGTCCCTGCATACCTGCATTTAACTGATCTACACTTCCTGTCAGTGTACTTAACTGTCCTGCCTGTGCAAGAACACCTTCTGCATCTTCGATACTCTTCAACTGTTTTTTCAATTCCGGAAGAGCTTTTGACAATGCTTCTGAAGATTTCTGCAATGTAGCTGCATTTGTCATGATCGTTGCAGCACCGGCTTTTAATGAATCTACATCTATTGTCGGCATCTTTGTAGTATCAATGCCTGTTAACTCTTTGAGATTCTGTACGGAATCTGTGGAAGCCTTTGCACTCTTCAGTGCAATGATCGAACTCTGTAATTGTTTTGCTTCTTCGGAATTCTTATCTGAGATTCCTGCATACTTTGCTTCCAGTGTTTTTATGGATGCTGCAATAGAATCGGAACTGTTCTTCGCTGCTGTCTTTGCAGCCTTAATCGTCTGATTATCAGAAGCAACTACCTCATTGATATTCTTGCATGCATTCTGTAATGCTGTCTGAGCTGCATCTATATTTTTCAAGGATTCCTGCATACTCTGTAATGTCTGGCCGATTGTTGTAAGTGGTTTTTCGATACCTTCCGTAAGTGTTCCGCTTAATGTCTTCGTCTCTTTCATCAGCGTATTTCCGGTTGTTACCATAGAATTTACCTGAGACATCAGACTCTTTACTTCTTCTGTTCCAAGTGCTGCTTTCATCTGTGCAGTTCCTGCCGCCAGTGCTTTGGATGCTGCCTGAAGGTCTTCTGTCGTTGCACCCTTACCATCTGTTGCAGCTTCAAGCTGTGAGATAGCGCTTTGTACCTGCTTCAGTCCTGTACTTAACTGTGTCAGCTGTGAAGCTCCGGCTGCCAGCTGCTTCTCGCCGTCTACATAACTGCTCACACCGTCTGCAAGTGTATTCACACCACTTGTATAATCCTGTACACCTTTGACAACTTTGTTTACACCATTCACATACTCTGTGACGCTGCCATTCAGCTCTCCGTTAGAACCAAGGTATTTCTGGATGCCGGCGTTCAATGTATCAACGCCTTCTGTATAGCTGTTCACACCATCTGCAAGTGTTCCTGCTCCATCTGCAAGTGTATCGGAACCACTTACTAACTGAAGTGCCGCATCCTCCAGATCATCCAGAGCGTTCTGAAGATCATCTACATTTACGATACTGTCCATATCCACATCATCTAACAGATCAGATAATGCAACAGTATAAGTAGAAGACATTGTAAAATCTTTTACATCAGCTTCGATACTTAAGCTTTCCGGAATTGTAACTTTGTCTGTCTCTTCGCTGCTTAAGTTCAGGCTGTCTTTTAATCCCGGCATTCCGAATCCGACTACGATATTCTTATTACCATCAGAAATGATCTTGCCGTTATCAATTGTTACATTACTGAATGTCTCATTCGGAAGGATCATACCTGTCATCATGACGAATGGTGTATATACTTCTGTATCTTTTCCGTCTACAGATACATTCTTCTTTTCATTATTCTTATAATCCACCGTGATCTTCAGATGTCCGCTCTTTCCTTTTAACTCAGATGGTTTCATCTCTTTTCCATCCAGGTAATATTTTAATTTAACAGATACCGGAAGTTTCTTATCTGTCGTTCCCTGATAGTAGATATCCTCGCTATCAGTAGACCATGTCAGCTTATCTCCGTCTGCGGTATATTTTTCATCACCTTTTACGTTCTTGATATCGCTCAGTGTACTTTCATCTTCCAGATTGCCGGATACGCTTCCGGAATTCTTAAGCCAGTTAGATACGGTTACCTTATCCGTCTTACCACTTGCTTTGGCATTCACGTATACTGTTTCTTCTTTATATACATCACTGTCTGAAGTTCCACTTGCCGCAAAAGCTGGTGTCACACCCATCATCACTGACATTCCGACTGCTACAGATGCTGCAATTTTTCGTTTCATTTTTCTGTTCTTATTCATAATTCCTGCTTCCTTTCTTAATTATCATGGATTGTTAATAACAGGTTACTTTGCTTCACTTGTCTGTGCTTTTGCCTTTTTCCCAAGAAATCCGATGGATGTCTTGCAGATTAATTTGTCAAATATCATGAACATTGCCGGCAATACCAGAAGCACGACTACCATACTGATAATGGCTCCTCTTGCAAGCAATGTACAAATCGAACCGATCATTTCAACCTGAGAATAGCAGGCAACTCCGAATGTTGCAGCAAAGAAGCTAAGTCCACTGCTGATGATGGACGGCATACTCGTTTTATGTGCAATGCTGATTGCTTCCATCTTATCTTTTCCACGGCTTCGTTCTTTCTGATATCTTGTCGTCATCAGGATTGCATAGTCAACGGTTGCTCCTAACTGGATCGCACCGATAACGATACTTGCCACGAACGGAAGGCTGACTCCCTGATAGTACGGGATTGCCATATTGATCATGATCGCAAATTCAATAACCGCTACCAGGATTACCGGCAGTGAGATTGATTTGAAAATGATCAGAATGATTACAAATATAGCTGCGATCGAGATAATATTTACATTAACCAGATCAACATCTGTAACATCCTGCAGGTCTTTCATCAAAGGTGCCTCTCCGATGACCATTCCCGACTTATCGTAGGATTTTACGATCTTATCTATCTTTTTGATCTGTGTATTTACCGGATCTGTTGCGGATTCATATTTCGTACTGACGAATGCCAGTTCATAATCCTTACTCTGCATCATCTTACGGACATCCTTTGGGATCATGGAATCCGGTACGCTAGGACCGATCAGTGAACTCATGCTGATGGTCCATTTTACACCTTTTACTTTATCGATCTTCTTGAACATCTGCTGCTTATCTTTGGCACTCATGTTCTTATCCATCATGACGATGTGCATGTTACTTGTACCAAAGTCATCTTTTACTTTTTTGATCGATACATTACTGTTCAGTGTTGCAGGAAGTGAATCTGCAATGTTGTAGTAGATCTTTGTATGATTATTACCGTAAATTGCAGGAAGTAATAATACAAGAAATGCTACGATCCATACTTTATAATGCTTTGTGATAAAAGCGGATGGACGATCCATGTTGCTTAACAGTAATTTGTGTCTTGTCTTTTCAATCGGCTTATCAAATACAAGGATCAGTGCCGGCAGGATCGTTACACAACAGATAACGCCGATCACAACACCTTTCGCCATTACAATACCAAGGTCACGTCCGAGTGCAAATGTCATAACACACAGTGCGATGAATCCGGCTACGGTAGTAACGGAACTTCCGACTACTGATTTGAATGTGTTAGCAATCGCATGCCCCATGGCTCTTTCTTTCTCGCCAGGGAATCTCTTCTTATTCTCTTCATAACTATTCAGAAGGAAGATGGAATAATCCATCGTTACACCAAGCTGCAGGACTGCTGTCAATGCCTGTGTGATATAAGAAGTTTCACCAAGTATAATATTACTTCCAAGGTTATACAGAATCGCAAGTCCGATACTTAACAGGAACAGAAACGGAACAACAAATGATCCTGATGTAATCTCCAGAACTACCAGACTCAGAAGTGCTGCAATTACTACATAGATTGGAAGTTCTTTCATTGCAATGTTCTTAATATCTGTAACGATACCTGTCATACCGCTGATGAAACACTGTTTATTCGCAATCTTACGAAGCTGTGTCAGTGCCTCCATGGAATTATCGGATGATGTCGTATCATCGAACAATACCAGCATCATCGTGGCATCTCCATTGATAAACGCTTTTCTGATATCTTTTGGGATCATCTCAGTCGGAAGACTGATATCTGCCACATCGTCATACCAGAGTACATCCTGTACATGTGGCACTTTCTCAAATTCTTTTTCCAGCTTCTGTACATCCTTCATATCCATATTCTCGACTGCGACCATGGAGAATGCACCCATTCCAAATTCATCTACCAGTATATCCTGCCCTTTTACCGTCTCCAGGTGATCCGGCAGGTAACTCAGCAGATCATAATTTACTTTCGTCTTTGCTATGCCGATTACTGACGGAATAATTAATAAAACTCCAATTATCAACATCAGTATTCTGTGCTTGGCAATCCATTTGCCAACTTTGACCATTATTTCCATCTCCTCTTATTTTCTTTATGCATTTATTATTATAGCCAAGAATGACCAGTAGTCAATATTTTATTTAAATTATTTTTTTATTTCGTTGATAATCTTTATCCATATTGGCGCACACAAAAAAAAGAAACAGCACATCCCGTGTTGTTTCTTTTTTGTTTCTATTCTATAATTTATTGCTTCACACATTCCGAGAGTAGCTTAATGTGCTGCTGCCTCTGCATTTCCGGCAACTTTTTCTTTTCGTTTGTCATGCATTGCAAATAATCCGGCTAACAGAGTTCCTGAGATGGAATGCCATGTACAGGATACCGCACAGATAATTGCAGATTCCGGTGTAGATGCAAACTGGGCAGTTGTAGTTGCAAGATTCGTTGCAAGTCCGGCATTCTGCATACCTACTTCGATAGAAATGGTTCTCTTCTTTGACGTATTCATACCAACCAGTTTTCCTGCTCCATATCCAAGCAGATATCCAAGTCCGTTGTGCAGTAATACTGCTACGAAGATCACAACACCTGACTGGAAGAACTTGGCTCCCTGTGAAGATACCACACCGCCGACAACACATGCAAGTCCGAGAACAGCAACTCCCGGCATAACTTTCTGAAGTTCCCGGAATGTTTTATTCTTTCCCAACAGATAATTTAATAAAAATCCAACACCAACCGGAAGGATAACAGTCTCAATGATTGATACGAACATCGGAAGTCCCTTGATCGTGATCTGTGTACCGCTTGCCAGTAAAGATACCATGAGTGGTGTCATAACCGGTGAGACCAGTGTGGATACTGTTGTCATTCCTACGGAAAAGGCTACATCCCCGCCGCACAGATAAGACATGATGTTGGAAGATACACCTCCCGGACAGCAGCCTACAAGAATCAGCCCAAGTGCGATTCCATCCGGCAGATTCAATACCTTTGAAAGCGCAAATGCAAGGAATGGCATGATCAGATACTGCGCAACCGCACCAACACAAATGTCAAACGGACGCTGTGCAAGAATCCTAAAATCTTCCGTTGTAAGTGTCAGTCCCATACTGAACATGATAATACCAATGATAATAGACTGACATGTGAACTTGTTCGATACCATGTCTGTGAACAGTGCCAGATTTACCCAGCCCATCATAGACGGAAGGAAAAATGTAACCACTGCGATTGCGATTACAACAATTGACGTGTAGTCTGATAAAAATTTGCTTACTTTTTGTAATGCTTTCATTACTCTTCTCCTCCTTTAAGCAATCACTGTCCACCAAAAAAAATCCCTTTCCAGAATATACTCTGAAAAGGGACGAAATCTATCCGCGTTACCACCCTAATTCTGTAGAATCTTTCTACAGCTCTCATACACGTACTATCATACATGCTCCCTGTAACGGGGGATACCGGCGAGGTTTACTTTGATATTGCTTTCAACCCGCTTCTTAGAGAGGATATCCTTATCTGCTTATTACCTGCTTCCACCAACCGCAGGCTCTCTGTGAAATAACGATAGATACGGCATTGTTCTCATCAACGAATTTCGGTGAACTATATGTGTTTTTTACAAGTCCTTATTATAAACCTGTCATTTCAAATGTCAAGTATATTTTTTCATGATTTTGCATATTTTTTCATCTCATCTTGCAAAATACTCCTTGCCTTCCTGGATTTCTACTCTCCGATCCTTGGAAGATTCCATCTGTAATGAGCCGCAAGAAAACGTATCAGCATAACGATCAGTGATGACACCACCATCGCCGGAAGTTCTCCGTAACTTCTGTATATGATCACACATATCCACGCCCCCGCAATGGATGCGCATGCATAAATATGTTTCACAAATATATACGGCGCAACTCCTGCCATCGTATCACGCAAGAGTCCTCCTCCGACTCCCGTCATTGTACCAAGGAAAACCAGCAGAAATGTATTGTCGATATAGCCGCAGCTGATGCCTTTTGTCACTCCCATCGCCGAAAAGATTCCGAGTCCTACAGAATCCATTGCCAGCATAAGTTTATCATAGACCTCACCAAAACCATCCTGCAGATATTTCCTGCGGAAATATATAATACAAAACACAAGCACCGCAGCAAGTACGGCATAGATCACATATACCGGATGCAGAAGTGCCGATGGCACCTTCCCAAGTATAACGTCACGAACCATACCTCCGCCAACTGCCGTTGACACACCAAGCACGATCACTCCGAATATATCCATGCTGCACTCAATTCCAACCATTGCCCCCGATGCTGAGAACGCTACTGTTCCGATCAACTCGATTGCAAATATAATCCACTCCTGAATATCCATCTTGTTTTCCCCATCTTGTCTTTTATTTTTTGTAAATTTACTGTCCTGTTCATGCTCTGTCATTCTATTTCCGAAGGTCTTCCAGCATCTCTCTGACCGTCTTTCCATACACCGGATGACGTTTATAAGGTGCAATCTCATGCAAAGGCTCCAGTACAAACGCTCTCTTATGCATCTCCACATGTGGAATGCATAAAGCATCCGTCTCTGCAACCAGATCGTCATAGAATATAATATCCAGATCCAGTGTTCTCGGTCCCCAATGTATAATTCGTTCTCTTCCTGCCTCTTTTTCAATTCGGTTCAGCTCTTTTAATAACTCTTCCGGATATAATAATGTCGAAAGCTTCAGACAACCGTTTAAGAAATCCGGCTGATCCGTCACTCCGTACGGAGGTGTCGTGATAAATGTCGATACCTTCTCCACCTTTGTATTCTTCATCTCATCCAGCGCCTGTACCGCGGCTTCCAAAATGCTTCTGCTATCCCCCATATTCGATCCGAGCGCAATATATGCCGTATGCCATTCACGCTCAATCTCTACACTGACCGTCTTAAGCGGCAGTCCGACCGGTGCCCACGGTTTCTTGATCTCAATCTGCACCTTCTGAAGACCTGCTATACGCACCAGCATCTCCTCTGCCAGTCCTTCCGCAACCTTCTCCAGAAGCTTAAACGTATGACTTTTCAAATACTCTGTGATAAATACACTTGCTTCTCCATAATGGATAGATGCAGTCAGCTCATCTGTCAGTCCTGCCCGTCTGGTATCCGTATACATAACCGCAGACACCACAAATTTCTGCCCCAGTACATTTTCCTCCGGAAACACACCATGATTGGCAAATACTTCCAGATCTTCTATCTTTATCTTGTCCGGTTTCATCTCATTCCTCACTCTTTCTATACTTCGTGTCCCCGCATGATTGCTTTCGTCATCTGAATGGCTCTCTTATTTTTCTCTACATCATGGACGCGTACGAATGCACATCCCTTCTGTACCCCATATACGGTCGTAACCATCGTACCTTCTTCCCGCTGCGTCACCGGAAGATCCAGCGTCAGTCCGATTACGGATTTTCGTGATGTTCCGAGCAATACCGGATATCCAAGTTCATTTAATATCTCCATCTTATCGATAATCTCCAGGTTCATCTCATAAGTCTTTCCAAATCCGACACCGGGGTCAAGGATGATCTTGTCATCCTCAATGCCTGCTGCTTTTGCAAGTCTTACACATTCTTTCATATCATCCATGAAATCTTTCAGAAAGTCCTGATATTCCGCCTTTTCCCGATTATGCATCAGACAGCATGCAGCCTGATACTTTGCGATCACACTTGCCATCTTCTTGTCATATTTTAATCCCCAGATGTCATTGACAAGATCTGCACCTGCCTGAAGTGCAGCCTCTGCGACATGGCTTTTGTAGGTATCGATCGACACCGGTACATCAAATTCTTTCTTAAGCACTTCAATAATTGGCGTCACTCTTGCAATCTCTTCTTCATCCGTGATCTGGATATGTCCCGGACGCGTAGATTCCCCGCCTACGTCAATGATATCTACACCTTCTTCAACCATCTGGTGTGCATGTGCAATTGCCGCATCCATTCCGTTAAACTTTCCTCCATCGGAAAAGGAATCCGGCGTCACATTCAGGATTCCCATAATGTATGTATGATTTGCTGTATCAAAATTCTTTCCACCTATGATCATATTATTATCTCCATATTTTTCTCTTCTTCATTCCAGTTACACTTCTTCTCTGCCATGCAGGAAAGACACATTCTGGAACGTTTATCACTTTCATAGAACAGTTCCTCTATCGGCTTCATATGCTCATGCCGTCTGCGGTGTCCCCTGACTGCCAGACAGATCAGTGCTTTTTCTTCATCCGTAAATGTAAAACCAGTCGGAAGAGAATCCAATATCCGCCTTGCTATTCTCTCTCCTGCGATCTCATGCGGAATCTGCTGTCTGTACTGAAAAGATTTGCCAATATCATGCAGCACCGCCGCTACGTAGATCAGTTCCTTATCGAATCCAAGCCCTTCTTCCAGATTCTTAATGTAAGCAATTCTTGCCACATCCAGAAGATGGTTCATCTGATGACAACAGAATACCCTATCCGTCTCACATTCACAGATACGCTTATAGTATGTCTGATACACTTCATGATTCACCACCGCATTCAGACGGGGCATCCCTTTTTGTCTTTCTGTTACTCTTTTCATCTACATCTGTATCTCTTTCTTTTTATCGTCCAAGCATCCGGAAAAATCTCTCTTCCAGTACCGGATCTGTCTCAAATACACCGCGTCTTGCAATTGTCACAGTCTGGCTTCCCGGCTTCTTGATCCCACGCATTGTCATACACATATGCTCTGCTTCGATCATAACGATAGCCCCTTTCGGCTGCATATGCTCCATCAAAGCATCAGCAATCTGTCCGGTAAGCTGTTCCTGAAGCTGCAGTCTTCTTGCGAATACCTCCACGGTACGGGCAAGTTTGCTTAATCCTACAACTTTCCCATCCGGAATATACGCAATATGTGCTTTCCCATAAAATGGCAGGAGGTGATGCTCACATGTCGAATAGAATGTAATATCTTTCTCTATTACCATCTCATGACTGTCAACGGTAAATGTCTTAGAAAGATGTTTTCCTGCATCCTCATCCATACCTCCATATATCTCTTCATACATTCTTGCGATCCGGTCCGGTGTATCAATCAGTCCTTCCCGGTTCACATCTTCTCCCATTCCTTCCAGAAGCAGCCGCACTGCCTGTTCTATCTTCTCATGATCTATCATATTCTTTCCTTTCTCTGCGGATTCTGTACGCATCCTTCCATACACCGGATTACTTCACTTAGATATGACAATGAACCACATGCGATCACCGCGCGTTTCCCACTGTCTTCTGTTGCATAAGTGTACGCTTTTGCAACAGCATCTCCAATACTCTTTTCTGCGTACACGCTCAACTGTTCTGTCATACAGTCTCTTACACATTCTGCAAGCTTCTCTGCCGGCAGTGTACGTTCCTTATTCGGCAAATCTACCGTATACACCCGCTTTGCTGACGGACACAGAATCTGTACAATCTTCTCATATTCTTTATCTTTAAATACACCCATGATCAGGATAAGTTCCTCTCCCGTAAAATACCGTTCAATGGATGTCCTAAGCTTCTTCGCCGCATCTTCATTATGCGCACCATCTACGATCACAATCGGATCTTCAGACAGACAAGTAAAACGTCCCGCCCATCTTGTTGCATCAAGACCGTCCCTCACTGCTCCTTCCTCAATCTGATATCCCAGCTTCCTGAGGCTTTCAATTACTTCCAGTGCCACAGAAAGATTTTCTCTCTGGCACTCTCCTGCAATGTGGTTCTGCATATGCGCATATTTTTTATATGAAAATGTAAGTCCTTTATAATCTTCTTTTTCGATACTCATCTGTTCCGGCTCTGCTTCTGTGTATATACAGTTCAGACTCTCTGCTTTCTTTCGCAGGATCAGTCTGACATTCTCCTGCTGTCTTGCTGACACTACCGTACATCCCGGTTTGATGATCCCGGATTTCGTCTGTGCGATCTCTTCCAGGGTATCTCCGATCACCCCCAGATGATCAACACTAATCGTTGCAAATACTGCGCAAACTGTATTCTTAATTACATTCGTCGCATCTGTCTCTCCGCCGAGACCGGTTTCCAATACAACCAGATCACATTTTTGTTTCTTAAAATACAAAAAAGCCATCGCCGTCTCTACTTCAAACACTGTCGGAACAGGTTCTCCTTTACATACAAGCCGGTCAATTGCTTCTTTTATCTCTTCCATGATCTCTGCAAATTCTGATTCAGAGATCCATTTCCCATCTATCTGTATCTTCTCCAGATAAGAAATGACTGTCGGTGAAACATATCGCCCGGTTTTGTATCCTGCCTTACTTAATATCATTGAAGTGTATGCAAGCACAGATCCTTTTCCATTCGTTCCTGCAATATGTATGAACTTCAGATCATCCTGGGGGTTCCCAAGTTCACGCAACAGACCTCGAATCGTATCTAAGCCAAGTACACTTCCGTATTTCGACATCTCGTCCAAATATACCCTCGCTTCTTTATAGGTCACGTCTTTATTTTCCTTTCATCAAAAAAATAGTGCTGTCAAACAGACATTTCTGCCTAACAGCACTATCATACCACTATTGAATCACACTAACAAGTGATTGCTTCTTTAATTTATTAGATATTCAGCAGATCACTGAACACCTTCAGTGCACCATCTGTCTCGTGTGCAAGTACACGTTTTGCAAGTACTTTACCAAGCTGTACACCTTCCTGGTCAAAGCTGTTCACATTCCATACAAATCCCTGGAACATAACTTTATTCTCAAAGTGTGCAAGAAGTGCACCGAGAGATCCCGGATTTACCTGCTCTCCGATAATGATGCTTGATGGACGTCCGCCTTCGAAATTCTTATTACGGTTCTCATCGGATTTACCACATGCAAATGCAACGATCTGGGCAGCTACATTTGCACAAAGTTTCTGCTGGCTTGTACTATCCTGGATCACAACATCTGTTTCCATCTGGCTGTTCTTGTATCCAACGAACTGTAACGGCACGATATCCGTTCCCTGATGCAGTAACTGATAGAATGAGTGCTGTCCGTTTGTTCCAGGCTCTCCGAAGATGACCGGTCCTGTAGGATAGTTAACCGGCTCACCGAAACGGTTGACAGATTTACCGTTAGATTCCATATCCAACTGCTGTAAATGTGCAGGGAAACGGCTCAGTGCCTGGGAATAAGGAAGTACGGCCGTACTTGGATATCCTAATACATTTCTCTCATATACACCGATCAGTGCATCCAGCATTGCAGGGTTCTTGAATACATCTTTGTTCTTAGAAAGTGCATCTTCTGCTGCAGCACCATCAAGGAACTGTGCAAATACTTCCGGTCCGAATGCCAGAGATAATACAGCGCCTCCAACTGCAGATGTAGAAGAATAACGTCCTCCGATATAGTCATCCATGAAGAATGCTGCAAGATAATCGTCACTCTTAGCCAGTGGAGATGTCTCACTTGTAACAGCGATCATGTGCTTAGAAGCATCCAGTCCCGCATTCTTCAGTGCATCTTTTACAAATGATTCATTGGTTAATGTCTCAAGTGTTGTTCCTGATTTTGATACCAGTACGAAGATAGAATGTGCAACATCGATAGAATTAAGTACAGCTGCCGCATCATCAGGGTCTACGTTACTGATGAATTTGGCTTCCATCTTGAATGTGTCATTCTTCTTAGCCCAGTTCTCAAGTGCAAGATACATTGCACGAGGTCCGAGATCACTTCCACCGATACCGATCTGTACAACCGTTGTAAATTTCTCACCGGCTCCGTTTGTGATCTCTCCTGCATGTACTTTATTTGCAAAATCTGCGATCTTAGCCTGCTGTTCTGTATAGAATGTACGCTTGTCCACTCCGTCAGCCTCTACAGCTTCTCCAAGCTGTCCACGTGTCATGTGATGAAGTACCAGACGTTTCTCTCCTGTATTGATCACTTCTCCGTTATAGAGTGCTTCGAATTTTTCTGTCAGCTGAGCTTCATCTGCTAATTTAGCAAGTGCTGCCAGCACTTTATCGTCAACCTGCTTTGCAGCATAGTTATAAGTAAGTCCCTCTGCCATCGGAACGCTGTAATTCTTTACTCTTTCGGCTCCGTTCTCTCCTGCCATTGCTTTTACAAGATCTACACGTTCTACGTTCTCAAGTTCTTTGAATGATGTAAGGGTATCTAAGTTGTTCCAGGTAATCATAATATTAGATTCCTCCTTAAAAAAATAAATATGTTGCTGGTCTGTGATCCAAACCGCATTCTATATAAATATTAGCATATTTTAACGATAATAACAATTCCTATGGCGCCCTTTCATTATTCGTTATTCCTGCTTCCGTAATCATAGCCATATTTTCCATATGTATGATCCGTATCATTTTTTCCTTCTACATCGTTCACCACAAATCCTACAATTTTTCCCTGTACACTCTGCAGCATTTCCATTGCTTTTCTTATCTCACCTAAATCTTTATACATTGTCCTTACAACAAAAACATACCCGTCTACATAACTGCTTACGATTGCCGCATCTGCCACAACACCTACCGGCGGCATATCAAGAATAATATAGTCAAACCGCTTTCTGAACTGTGCAATTAATTCTCCGAATAACCGCCCGCCCAGAAGTTCCGATGGATTCGGCGGAACCACTCCCGCCTTTAGGACAAATAAATTTTCCTGCTCTGTATGTACGATATTGATCTTTTTCTCTATTCTTGCCAATATCTCACTCAGTCCTGACACCTCCGACAGCCGCAGATAACAGTGAACCGCCGGATTTCTCATGTCACAGTCTATCAGCAATGTCCTTTTCCCGGCCATCGCAAAAGACGTTGCAATATTGATTGAGTTCAGCGTTTTTCCCTCGTTCATATCTGTACTTACAACTGCATACACTGTCCCTCCGTCTTCGTTCTCTGTAAACATCAATTTCGTACGGATTTTGCTGTATGCCTCTTTTAATTTAAATGAAGAATCTTTTCCAAGAATTTTTTTATATGTTTTGAATGAACTCTCTTTTTTCTTACTTTTAACCACTGTCCTGCTCCTTTTTATTTATCTAATTTCGGGATTGTACCAAGAATAGGAATATCCATTCCGAAGTATTCTCTTAGATCTTCTTCTTTTCTTACTTTTGTCCGGAAGTATTCTTTGAGAAGATAAAATCCGCATACCATCAAAAATCCTGCCGCAGCGCCTGCTGCTGTGTTCATCCATACATTCGGAAATGTAGGTTCATCCGGTGTTTCTGCATAATCTACAATTTCTATTCCTCCGTTTTTAACTACACGCGATATTTCTCCCGGAAGGACTTTTGCAATTGTATTTGCTATTTCTGCAGCTCTTTTTTTGTCTTTATCCGTTACTTCAACAGACAGTATTTCTGTATTTTGTACGGATGCCGTCTTTATCTTTTCTTTTAATTGGTTCTTCGTCATATCAAGATCCAGACGTTTGATTATTTTTTCCATTACCGTATTGCTTTGTATGATCACTCCATATGTTTCTGCCAGGCTCTGCGATACTGTGATGTCTGATTCTGTAAGTGTTGTTTCTTCTGCCGCGCTTCTGTTTTTATTGCCATATACATACATACTCATGGAAGCTGTATATACCGGCTTTATCACAACCGTACTAAGCACCCACAAAACGGCCGCCCCAATCAGTGTCCCCAGCATAATTCTCCATTTTCTGTTCCACAACACGGATATAAGTCTGTTTATATTTTTTGAATTATTCTGCATTCTCTTTCTCTCCTTCTCCATTGTCTTCTTCCATCTGCCGGATGAAATATGCCACCAACAGCATCTCCAGTATTGAACAGGTCGCCGTAATCCTGAATGTCAGCAATATGACCGTACCCACTGCCATCATTAATAAAAAATACCGGATCCATCTGTCTTTGATATCCTGACAGATTCTTTTCACCATTCTGGCATAAAATAATATCATTACGATTAATCCACTGATTCCCTGCTTGAACAATATTGTATACCAGTAATTATGGAAAATAGTTCTTTGAAGCAGTTTCCCGAACATATACCGTCTGTTCCAGCTTGCAAGCCCTGCTGCCGTCAATGCTTCTTTGGTTCCCGCAGCACTTCTTCCAAATCCCCATCCAAACCACTTTCTGTACCACGGAATTCTTTTCATCAACTCTTTCACATACAGATTCTCATTCTCTCTGTATCCAAGGCTTTCGTTCAGACGTAATATCAGTTCAAAAGTTTTCCCATGATCGAAGATACATATCCATAAAATTACTATTGCCGCAACGAAAAAAATCACGCCAATCCTTTGTAACATCCGGTTCCCATGATCCGGTATATCCATGAAATATACGATCATCGTCACAGCCATTATCATAGCAAAAATAATCATATACCCACGAGTGCCTGAAAGAATGATCAGAATCATTGATATACCGTCATATAAGAGCATTTCTCCCGCACGGAACAGATGCTGCCGATAGCAGATTCCTACGACCAGTGAGATACCAAGAACAATTCCACCGCCGATTGGCTGATGATTCGTTACCACTCTTGCCCCGATTCCATCTTTCATCCACACCACTATTACAATCAACATCTCCGTTAATAATCCGGATCGTACCATATAACGATAGTCATCGGCACTTACCTTTTTTGTCCGTTTTATCTTTTCAGAAAATATCATACATATATAAATGATTATATACGTATATCTCGTAACAACCGTTGCCAGCGTCATATATGCATCCTGATACATAATTCCAACACCTGCATACAGACAAATTAAGATGCCTGTTATGATACCGCCAAGAGATATCTTCTGCAGTTTTCCGATCCCTGCTATCAAAAATACTGCATATAGCGACAGGCTCAAATCAAAGCTTCCCGCACACAAATATGACAAAAAATACAGCATCGTAATATCTGCCGTATAACGGATAAAATCATCTCTTCTTTTTATCAATGTTACAATTGATAAAAGTCCCTGTACTAAATATATAGCCATTCTCTCTTCCTTTTCTTTTTGCAATATATGAATTATAACATAGTTCATATTCTGATGCCATTCTCCACGCTCTTTATACATTGACTTTTTATATAAAAACATTTAGGATTTTACTATAAAACATATATACACAAAGGAGAAATTTTCATTATGGCGTCGGTCAACATGAATTTTATATTTATCCTCAGCGTTATTCTGAAAGGCATCGGCGCTGTCCTGGAAATAGCACTTCAAATATTACTTACAAAATTAATTGGTCTGAGCGGCTACGGTTCTTATTCCACCTGGATCAGCGGCGCCGATCTGTTATTCTGGGTCTTTTTCTCCGGACTTATAAAATGTAATACCTACTATCTTTCACGGGGATCCTCTTCTCTTTCTCATTTTAAGAAACTATATTACATCCGGTATATGCTCCCGCTTGCAGCTGTCTTTGTCCTGGTTCTTATTCTGTTAAAGAGACCTGCTTTCTGCATCATCCTTGCGATCACGATTGCAGAGACATTCATCATGGATCAGAGCAGTACGCTCCTTGCCAGAGGAATTTATCACACATCTCTTATCGGAGAATACATCCTTGGCAGATTATTTTTACTGCTCGGAGTCTGTTTCCTTGGTTTCACCGGTCATCTGGATCTTGGAAAAACAATTGTCCTGTATCTGGTTCAGTATGTACTTGTCTTCTTTTTCTTCTTGTACCGTTCAATGAAATGCGGCGCAAAAAGCAATAAAAAAGATATTTCCGATACAGTTTCCATTCCCAAGCTGCTCCAGTATCAGCGTTCTGATATCTTGCAGGCAATGATCGGGCAGCTTCCTGTCATTTTACAGTACTTCTTTGTCGGTGCGTTTGAAGCTGGTATCGTCAGTATTGTCCTGCTTGTAAAGAAACTGATTAATTTTGTATCCGGCCCTACATCCAAGATATTTCTTCCTGAATTCTCACGGTTGTATCAGGCCGGTGATAAAAAGGAACTGGCATCCAGCTTTTCTATGATCATGCGAATCCAGATGTTGTTCGTCGGTCCGCTGTCCGTTGTACTGATCGGATATCCCCAAGTCATACTGAACTTTCTTGCGAAGGAAATGTTAACCCAGACCGGGCTCTTTATCGGCTGTTCATTTGTCTTCCTGTTCGCTGCAACACTGGGACCATGCGGCGGTCTTATGCAGATGACGGATCATGAAAAAGCAGATAACGTCTTCCGTGAAGCGGCAATCTTCCTTATGCTCCTCGTCTTTGCCGTTATGCACCGCAATCCTCTGTTTGCACTGTACGGTCTGTGCATCCAGACCTTTGCCGAATCTTTCAGCAAATTCGTCTTTGTATGCAGATGGTTTGGATACATTCCTGTAAAGATTCGGACATACGTTTCCTGGTGGATCCTGCCGGGATTTTGCATCCTTATAACCTGCCTGTTCCATCTGCAGGCATCTATCCTTATGATGCTCCTTATGAGCGGCAGTGTATTCCTGTTCCGTCTTATCATGGAACTTTGTTCGGATAATAATCTCTTCCGTCTTCTGTCTTCCAGAAAGAAATAAGCAGATCTGCCATTGGCAGTTTTTCCTGCATACTTTGGTATCTACAGAACCTGCCACCGGCAGATCCCTTCGGATGCATGACAATAAAAAATGTGCCGTAAGGTTCTATCCGATAACCTTGCAGCACATTTTTTCGTTTATGCAATAATTTTATTCTGTCATGAATACACTGTTACAATACCCCGTCATGATTATTCGCTGATCACCGTCAGTACTGCTGCTTCAGATGTCACACTTCTTCCATCCGCTCCTGTGATCACGCAACGGTATTTCTGGCCGTTTCTCCATGATCCTGCCGGAACCTTGATGGTTGCTGTGTCGTTTCCTTCCATGCTGGATGTTCTCCACTTGTTAGAGTTCGCATTGCAGTATTCCCACTGATAAGTTACATTCTCCCATGAAGTCTCAACCGTAAATTCTGCTGTCGTTCCTTTGACTGCTTCTACACTTACAGGCTGAACATTGATTGGTTTCTGCATGGTTACAACAGCTGTCTCTGAGATCAGTTGTTCACCATCTCCGTTTGTTACCACGCAGCGGTATTTCTGACCGTCTCTCCAGTTTGCAACCGGAACTTTTACAGTTGCTGTGTCGTTTCCTTCCATTACGGATGTTCTCCATTTTGTAGAATTTGCATTGCAATACTGCCACTCATAAGTCAGTCCTTTACCTGTTGCTTCTACTGTAAATTCTGCTGTCTCTCCGACAACTCCTTCTACGCTTTCCGGATTCTTGACAATTGCGAATTCTTCTGTTCCTGCAATCTCATCCTCTGATAATGCTCTGTTATAAACCTTTACATTATCATAAGCGCCCTTGAAATATCCGTCAGCACTGTAGAATGATTTTCCAAGATATGCTTTCAGATCTTTTCCAAGATCTGTAACATCTGTTGACATTCCTGTCTTTTCTGCAATCTTTTCGCCATTCAGATATAATGACATCTTTCCTGCTTCTTTTACGATTGTAATATTCTGCCACTCATTCAACAGAGTCTGGTCAACACTCTGGTCGACTCCCTGTTCTGCACTCCATGAACCGGACGTGATCACACTCTTGATGGATCCGGATTTCTGACGCATGAACAGGTATTTGTTACTGTCTTTACCAACTGCAAATGTAAAGAAGTTACCGTCTACCTTTTCCGGTTTTACGTCCATGGAAATGGTGAATTTGTTTCTTCCGTCGAAGAATCCTGTCGGAAGAGAAGCGAATGTTCCGCTTGTTCCATCCAGATATAATACGTTACTTCCGTTTTCTTCTTTTACGGCTGCATTTCCGTTCAGTGTACCGTCATTATTGTGTCCACTAACATCTTTGATTGTTGTTCCATCTGTATTTTCAAAATCATAAGAAAGAACCGGATCTTTTTCTTCTTCTTCTGTATTCTCCTGAACAAGATTGGTTCCCCATTTTGCCATTAAAGCATTGTACTCTTCCTGCGTTACAGGGATTGGTGTACCATGTCTTGCACGGCTTGGCATCTTATAGCTGTCCGGTTTTGTGAATACACCGGAAGACAGGTCATCGGATGCCAGTGGGTAATATCCACCGCCGCCATAGTTATCGACTAACAGACACCACTTACTGTTTCCATCTGTATCCTGTGAGTTGAACTGGAAGATTGTCGGACCTTCTACCCACTGGTTACTGTTCAGGGAATCTGATGCAATATGTTCCCACTTGCCAAGAAGTGTTGCACATCTTTCTACATATACCGTCTTTGTCTTTGCACCGAGGCTGTTCGTACTTCCGCCTTCATTCTTGGTGTATCGGTAGTACATCTGGTCATCGTTATTATAGATGATCGTTGTATCGATACTGGACTGATCCATATCGATATAAACCTGTGGCTCTGTAAATGTGTAGAAATCTCTTGTCTTAGAGTAATATAATCTCTGTTTTGCATAGTTGTCACCAGATACTTTTGATGCCCAGAATACTACATATTCACCTGTCTTATAATCATATGCTGCTTCCGGTGCCCATGTACATCCGGCTCCGATAGAAGCACTTACTTCTACCATACGCTCGTCAGACCAGTTTACAAGGTCTGTAGACTCCCATACCATCAGGCTCTGGCTTCCTGCAGTCTGTGCTGCACCCCAGCCATTTCCACCGTTGATCTTCAGGTCTGTTGCGATCATATAGAACTTATCGCCTTCTGCAGAACGGATGATGAATGGATCACGTACACCCTTTTCTCCAAGTGTAGATATAAGTACCGGTTTGTTATCGTTCAGATCCTGCCATTTCAGTCCATTCTTACTTGCTGCGAAGTAGATCTGCTCTCCGTCAGAATATCCTTCACCTGCGAAATATGTAAAGAAGTATGCACTGTAATCATCGGCTGTCTTTGCTTTTACTGCTTTCTTAACTGTAAATATAAAGTCTTTTGTTGCTGTTGCATCACCCAGTTTCAGTGTTGCTGTCATTGTAACATCGGTATCTTTGTCCGGTCTTGTTACAGTTCCTGCCGGTGTTGCATCATAGCCTTCGTTCTCATGAGACTGTACGTCCACGATCTCCGGCTTATCGGTTGTCCATGTTACTGCAACGCCGTCGCCTGCTTCTGTAGGAAGTGTGATATTTCCATATACAGCCTGATCGGTTGTGTTATATGGAAGTGTCAGGGCTTCTTTTGCTTCTGCAACTTTTGCTTCATCGGAATGATCTTTCTCTGTTGCAGATAATTTGAATGATTTTAATGTTCCCTTGTAAGCCGGGTCCGGGCTGTACAGAGATTTTCCGATATATCCCAGTGCAGTTCCGTCTGTTCCTGCTGAGATGATGTCCTGGATGGAATATCCACTGTCTGTTGTCTCGATCAGTGTATCATTCAGGTATACACTTACTACACCTTCATTGAATTCATATTTTACAGTATTGTAAGCATTCTCTGTAATCTTTCCATCCTGTGCAAGAAGGACTTCTTTGGATCCGTCTTTTAATCCCGCACGGATATTTCCATCTTTGCTGTTACCATTTTCTCCCTGTGTCGGGCAGAAGAATACATAATTTTTTACATTTGGCCATGTGCTGACCTTGTTACCAAGACAGAATAACCACTGGTTGCTCACCTTTTCTGTCTTAAATGTAGCTTCGATCGTGAAGTTTTCTTCTTCGATCAATCCGGCCGGAATCTCAACATATTTTCCGGAATCTCCGGAGAAATTCAGAACGTTTTCCCCGTCTTCTTCTGCGAAATCTGAATCTGTGATTCCCACCAGTTTTGCATTATTTCCGTTACCGGAAATGTCTGTAAGCGTTCCGTCTGCATGTGACATATCATATTCTGCCATCACTTTCTGCTTCGGAGTTCCGCTGTTTCCTGTGTCACTGCTTTCTTCTGCTTTTACAGAAAAAGCCGGAAGCAGTGTCACTGCCATTGCCGCACTCATTAAGAGCGCAAGAAATCGTCTTTTCATAGTTTTCTCCTTTTTCATTTATTTTTCAAAGGGATGGAACTTAAGGCTCTGCCTTTTACGTCCTGTCCCATCCCCCTTGGATTACAAATGAATTTACTGGGTAACTGTCAGTGTCGCTGCATCGGATGTCAGCGTATTGCCTTCTGCGTCTTTGATCACGCAGCGGTATTTCTGTCCGTTTCTCCAGCTTCCACTTTAATCGTATCGGTCTGATTCCCTTCTATAGAAGATGTTCTCCACTTGTTGGAAGATGCATTACAGTATTCCCACTGATAGGTAAGACCATCTCCGGTTGCCTGCACCTTGAATTCTGCTGTCTCTCCGATTTTTCCTACATAGTTCTTCGGATTTTCTATAATTGCAAGTTCTTCTTCGCCACTGTTATCTTCTACAGTTACCTGAACCGTTACATTCTTATATGCATCATTTAATACTTCCCCTCTTCTTCCAGAAAAGCATCCTTAAAATGAGACAGCACACCCGCAGCCGGTGTAAATGTCATCTCTCCGAAATAGATTTTCCTATCTGCCAGATATAGATCCACTCGTACAAACGGGATTCCCTCTCCCAGCTTTTCCGCCATACAGATCATCTCTTCCAGCTTATCTGGCCGCTTTACTGGATTTTTGTCAACCTCTGTTCCTTCCACAACATCCAGTTCCTTCCAGTCTCTGTCAAACACATTCTTGTACCTTTTTGCACCTTTTTGATTGCAAACAAGAATAAAGCGGACTTTCCCATTACTACAGTGAAATTTATAATCCGGAAGTCCGCCTTCTGCTTCTATATATTCTTCACAGATGATCCGGCGCCTTATATCGCGATAATGCATTTCCAGTGATAAATAAGCTATATGAAAACTCAACCAGAAATGCATCATTTTTTTTAATCTTCTCTGTTCTTTTTTATCTAATTTGTTTTTATCCACACATATGTAATTCATATCACAACCATGTGTGGCTTTTAATACGAATTTTTTCGGAAGTCCGTCAAATGGAACTTCTTCTGCTTTGTCATACACACCCAGAAGAGGAACCAATGTATCTTTATATCCCTTTTGTTCCACAAACTTACGGACTTCATATTTATCCGTCAGCAGACTTCTCATCTTTCCATCCGTATTGTATTCCGTCCACAGAATTTTCTCATTCAGTTTCCTCGGACATGACAGATCAATTTTTTTATGGAAATGAATTCTTGTCTGAATCTCTTTCGTCCTCTGGATGCCGAATATCTTACTCATTCCATAGTTCCATGCCATTACAGCTCCTCTGTAACACCATTTCCCATAATAGCCTATCCTACTCACACACCATCACTCCATTTTTAGAAAACCTTCAGTCTAGCCGCATACACCATCCGCAATACAAAATCCGGCATAATCCTAGCAATCTTAAGCCCGGCCTGTACCATCTTTGCTTTCCGGGACAACTGCCCCTTCCACCTCTTCATTGCTTCTCTGGCTTCTGCCTTATTTCCCGCAAGAATACTGGTATATATATATACTGTCATCTTCATATTGTATTTGCGCTGAATCATTGCAAGTTCTTCTTTACTATGTGCAGAATCTTCAAGCTCTTCTTCCAGATTCTTTATAAACGCATCTGCTTTTGCTACTTTTACCCTTGTTCTGGCATTCGCTTCTGCCATCCTGTGATAATTCACACAGACTTCGGAAGAATATGCAACCTTCGGATTATTTCTGGCTACTCTTGACCACAGATCAAGATCCTGTCCGATCTTTTCTCCCGGTCTGAATAATCCGGCTTTTAAGACTGCCGATGTCCGGATCACGGTCGCCGATGTCCAGACAAAATCATAAGCATACTGATAGGTAAGCCAGTAACTTTCAAGACATCCGGTTGCCGAAGTCAGTCTCGCTGAATAATGGCTTTTACCATTTCCCATATCTACTCTGTACGCAGTGACATACATATCACTTTCCGGGTATTTTTCTATAAGGTGATCGATCGTCTTCAGATAATCAGGTTCCCATTCATCATCTGCATCCAGAAATGCGATATATTGTCCTTGCGCATGTAAGATTCCTGTATTTCTTGCAACGGATACTCCCTGATTCTGCTGATGGATGATTGTTATATTTTCACTCTTTATCTTCCTGGCTTCTTCAAGCGAGCGATCCGTCGATCCGTCATCAACCACGATTACCTCATAGTCTTTAAAGCTTTGTTTTTTTACACTTTCCAATGTCATGCGGATACAATTTTCTTTATTATATAAAGGAACCACAACGCTGAATCTCATGCAGTCTCTCTCTCCTTTATCATCTTATACGTTTTGTTTTCTGCTCTGTTTTCCGTCTTGCTTTCTGTTACGACACCTTCCGAACTTTCTTTCATAAAAAGGACTTTCACTGTTGTCAGAATCAGACGCAGATCCATAAGTACCGATGCTTTTCTGATGTAATAAGCGTCCATCTGTGCTTTCTCAATGGCCGGTGTATTATATCTTCCATAAATCTGTGCAAATCCTGTAATTCCGGCCTTTACCTTCAGACGCATTGCAAATTCCGGATTTTCTTCTGTGTATTTTTCTGCCAGCTCCGGTCTTTCCGGTCTTGGTCCCACAATGCTCATGTCACCTCTTAACACATTGATAAACTGTGGAAGTTCGTCAATTCGTGTCATGCGGATCCATTTTCCAACCGTTGTAATTCTGTCATCTGATTTTTCTGCCAGTCTTGCTTTTCCGTCTTTTTCCGCATCCATCTTCATACTGCGGAATTTGTAAATTTCAAATATCTTTCCATCTTTTGTCAGCCTCTTCTGACTGTATAAAACAGTTCCTCTGTCCTGTGCTTTGATCAATCCGGCTGTTATAAGCATAACCGGCGATGCCAGGACCAGCCCCACTACCGATATACAGATATCCATCATTCTTTTTACCAGCTCATACACCGGTCTTTCATTCTTATTTCCAATCTGCAGCAGCATAGTACCATTTACAGACACCGACTTCATGCTGCACATCAGTACATCTTCCATTTCTGGTTTCAGATAAACTTCTATTCCATTTGCAACACAATACCGGAGAATCTGATCCTTCTGTACTCTGTCAATTTCCTGCAGGATAACAAGATCCACATCTTTTAACTGTTCTAAATTCTGCGGTGTAACCTCAAGAACCCGGATCCACATTTTTACATGAATCCAGTCTGACATATGTCTTAAGTCTTTCATTTTCTCAAACATTTCACTGTTTCCATAGAGAACAGCTGCCTCTTTCTTTCCATACAGATGGCACATAATCTGGCTGCTTCCCAGTGTATATATAGCTGCAAATGCAGTCTGTGCCACTAACTTAAGAAGCATCATCCAGATATCATTTATACTCGTTTTTGTAACGTATCCTGTCAGATATGTAACTGCATCCGCCAGAAACAATGCAAGCCCTTGCGAATATATCAATTCCATGCTTTTCTTTGTCTGTGTTTCAAAAGCTTCATATGTACGAGCCATAAAGCAGTATACAATTACAAAAAGAAGTAGCTGATACAGCATATCTTTGCCGGATATATATCCGGTATGCCCCCCCACAAAGATAAAGGCCATTCCTGCAATATTAAAAACTTTAAACAGTCTTTCCATTACATATTTTCCCATAGCTGCATCCCTTCTTCATCATACGTTAACTATTTGCTGATCGTAACAACATTTCCCTGATCGCCTTCTGTTAACACAACGTTTCTGTCTTCGTAACTCCAGCTTGTCTTATCGGCTTCCTCAGTACCATCCGCTCCAAGCTGTTCTGAAATTGCATTAACCAGAGAATCTTTTGCAACAGACGGGAATGTAAGCTGCGCACTTGCTACATTTCCATCTTTGCTTTCTACAACAATCTTTACATCTGCTCCAAATAACTTTGTATCATAAGAAGTTGCTGCCTCTTTTGCTCCCAGAAATGCAAGCATATCCGCATCTGCTCCTCCGACTTTTGTCACGAGATCAGCCATCTGGAATGTATCTTCTGCAACATTTAACGCATCAGAGCTTTCCACTACTTCACCTGCATCCTGTGATTCTTTTTTGGAATCTTTGTCCTCTTTCTTTTCATTGCTTTGTGTTGTCTTCTTGTCTGACTCTGCTGCTTTTTTATTATCTGAACCGCCACATCCAACTATGGACATTACAACAATTGCTACCGCCATTAACATTGCAAAACATTTCTTTTTCATTTAAATTTCCTCCTTCAACCATATATTTTGCACAATTTAATTATGATAAATGATATATTATCTGGCATTTTTTTACAGCAGTATTATTTGTGAAATTTTTACACTTTTTTATTCATTTTTATTGTCAATGTGATTTTTTTTGATTTTATGTTGATTTTTTTATACTATTGACTCAAATATCATCTGATGTAATATCGAGACAAATTTAGAAATGATGTCAGAATCGCTTCTGTGGAGCCGATCTTATCTGTTTAAAACAAAAAGAGTGATAATACGAAGATTTCATTGTATTTATTATAATACTGAAGCTGCTTGATCTTCGTCGTAATGACCATTGTCCTTGCTCCTGCCAGGAAGATGACCGCACTGATCGTTACCATCGCATTGATAAAGTAATAGCTGAATACACTGATGATCGTTGACAGAGCATTCGGTGTCACAACACGGATGATCGTCTTGATCCAGTTATCTCCCATCAGTATCGCTGTCGTTTCCCAGGAACCATTTAACTTCGCCAGTGATTCCTTCATCATCAGATACGGTGTCGAAAAATAGTGGATCATGTTACAGAGAACAAGGATCAGGAATGTACTTTGCAGACTGGTTCCCGAAAAACAGAACAGGAACGCAAGTCCAAGTACCATTCCGGGAATCGTATTCGTAATCAGTGCAATTCCCTCGATCACTTTTTTAATTTTTCCGGCACATGACTTCTCGCTGTGACCAGCGCACTTCCATATGTCAGAAGCGTTCCGAACATTGCTGTGAAAAATGCTACATAAAGAGAATTCACATATACATTGGAAAGTTCCGTATCTTTCAGCACGTTTGCTACATTTTTCATCGTAAAATGTAGTTCATACGGCCACTCTTCTACAAATGGCACAATGAAGATCACTGCAAATCCGTATGTGATCGTCGGAAGCAGCATCGGAAGCATCGCAGCCATTTCGATCAATTTTTTCAGATACCGGTTCACATTCGTATAATGCACGGTATATGCCATCAAAAAAATCAGAACTGTCGTTACCAGTGCACTACTTCCTGCAATCAGGAAACTGTTCTTTAATGCTTTAAGAAATCCTCTTGTCTGAAAAACTTATTTATAAAATGCTGTCGTAACTCCCTATTCACCAATCACAGATTTTCCCAGAAGTCTGACAATCGGAATAATCAGAAATGCCGCAAAAAGAATTGCAATCAATACAAATATCAGTTTTATCTCTTTTTCTTTCTTCGTCTTCATCTTCTATTACTCCACTATGCCAGATTTTCCTTTTTTTCCTGATCTTCCTTATGAAATAATGTATAAATATTGTTCTTCTTTATTTCCAGCTGATTCAGAATAAATTTTTTTACAAACTCACTTCCCGGATGATTGATGATCTCCGACGGACTTCCATACTGGGCAATTCCACCCTTTTCAAGGATCAGCACTCTGTTGGAAATGGTAAGTGCTTCTTCCGGATCGTGTGTTACAATAATTGTTGTCAGATGATATTCTCTTGCAATCTATATAAAATCAAATGTTTTGATTTCCAGCATAAAACCCATCACCGGCATCCTCTTTTGCATGCTTAAACTTGTAGAAATCCTACAGAAATCCATTTACTTATGATTTCCATCTGTCATTTACTCTTTTATAAGGATAACACATTCACAAACTATACTTATGTTAAATCTTGGTAAATCTTCTTAATAAATACGCAATAAAAAAACAACCAACATATCGTTGATTGCTTCTTATCTTTCATATACCTTCAAAACTGCATA
>OLFU01000713.1_pt1 | contig 36751 bp, 30 predicted proteins | sample 1605161 | NCBI WGS metagenome assembly OLFU01 (sample SAMEA3888914, study PRJEB22519) | human gut metagenome | biome: human gut; feature: human-associated habitat; material: faeces | place: Denmark | collected 2011
ATATGGCAGGTCTTTTGAAGCCCTATGCGGCGAAGGAGCTGTTCAGCACACTGAAAAAAGAGCTTCACATTCCTCTGCACCTGCATACACACGATACCACAGGCAACGGTGTCAGCACCGTTCTGATGGCGGCAGAGGCAGGCGTGGATATTGTTGACCTTGCAATCCAGTCCATGTCCTCTCTGACCTCTCAGCCCTCCATGAACGCTGTTGTGGAAGCGCTGAAGGGCACAGAAAGAGATACCGGTCTGAATACCGAACAGCTGATTGAGCTGAGCCATTATTATCAGGGCGTGCGTCAGATTTTCACAGGCTTTGAAAGTGAAATGAAGACACCCAATACGGAAATCTATAAATACGAAATCCCCGGCGGTCAGTATTCCAACCTGCTGGCACAGGTTAAGGCAATGGGCTCCGCCGACCAGTTCGAGGAAATCAAGCACCTGTATAAGGATGCGAATGACCTTCTGGGCAACATCGTTAAGGTAACACCCTCCTCTAAGGTTGTTGGCGATATGGCAATCTTCATGTCTAAAAACGGACTGACAAAGGATAACATCATGACAGAAGGGGCGGAGGTTTCCTATCCCGATTCCGTTGTGGATTACTTCCTTGGCAACATCGGTCAGCCTGAGGGCGGCTTCCCTGCGGATTTGCAGAAAATCGTGCTGAAGGGGCAGAAGCCCATCGAGGGCAGAGCAGGCGCACTGCTTCCTCCTGCGGATTGGGAAGCTATCGAAAAGCATCTGCATGAAGCACATGCCCTGAAGAAGGTGAACCCCAGAAATGTGCTTTCCTATGCACTGTATCCCAAGGTATATGATGACTATGTAAACCATGAGGAGGTTTATACAGACGTATCCAAGCTGAGCAGTGATGTATTCTTCTTCGGTCTGGCGAAGGGCGAAGAAACCTCTATCGAAATCGGCGAGGGTAAGGATATTCTGATTAAATATATCGATATGACAGAGCCCAATACAGAGGGTATCCGCACGCTGACCTTTGAAATCAACGGCGTAATGCGTGAAATTAAGGTTCTGGATAAGCACCTTGAGGTAAAGAGCGACGGTAAGCTGAAGGCAGATAAAAATAATCCCTTCCACCTTGGCTCCTCCATCCCCGGCACCGTTTCCAAGATTCTGGTGAAGGAGGGCGAGGAGGTTAAGAAGAACCAGCCTCTGCTGACGGTTGAAGCAATGAAGATGGAAACCTCCATTGTTGCAAATCAGGACGGCGTGATTGATAAGATTTATGTAAAAGAGGGCGAACAGGTAAATCAGGGCGATTTGCTGGTTTCCTTCGTACAGGAGGGCTGATATTTTTCAGTCGGTATAAAAATAACGAAGCTATGGCACAATCCTTTATGGGTTGTGCCTTTTTCATGGGCTGATTTTTTATAGAAAAAAATTGTTCCGAGAAAAAAAGTATGCTATGATAAATTTATGATTTGACGAACCCTGATGAAGAAGAAAGGATGTAGCAGATGAATTGGAAAGACCGTTTTTCTGGCAGGCTTCTGTCTGCGGATGAGGCTGTGCGGCAGATTCGCTCCGGCGAGACCATCTCTATTGCGCACGTTGGCTCCGAGCCGTATGCGCTGGTGGATGCACTGGCACGCAATGCGGATGCCCTGACAGATGTGGATATGCACTTCATGCTTTCCCTCAGAAAGGAGGAGCCGCATATCGCGAAGGGGATGGAAAAGCATCTGCGCTTTTTCGGCTATTTTCTGGGCGGCAGTACAAGAGGGGCAGTTGCGGAGAGCAGAGCGGAATATCTGCCTTGCTTTTTCCATCTTTATCCCCGCATGCTCAGAGAACGTGGCGGTGTGGATGTGCTTCTGATTTCCGTTTCCGAGCCGGATGCGCATGGCTATTGCTCCATGGGGCCGGGGATTGACCATCTGCCTGCCTTTCGGGATTCCGCAAAGCTTGTAATTGCGCAGATGAACCGCAATCTACCGCGCGTGATGGGGGATTCCTTCATTCATTTGAGAGATATTGATATCATCGTAGAGGAGGACAGACCCATGCCGACCCTCGCACCGCCGACAATTACGGAGGTTGAGCAGAAAATAGGGGAATACTGCGCGTCTCTCGTGCAGGATGGGGATACGATTCAGCTTGGCATTGGCGGTATTCCCGATGCCGTTGTGACCTTTTTAAAGGATAAAAAGGATTTGGGTCTGCATACCGAAATGGCGGCGGATGGCATTATCGACCTGATTGAAGCAGGTGTCATCAATAATAAAAAGAAAACACTGCACCGCGGCAAAAGCATTGCGACCTTCGCGGCAGGCACGCAGAGATTGTATGATTTTCTGGATAATAACCCCTGCTTTGAGCTGCATGGGGTGGAGCATGTCAATAACCCCTATGTGATTGCACAGAATGATAACATGGTTTCCATCAATTCCGCCATTCAGGTTGATTTGATGGGGCAGGTCAATGCGGAGGTAGTGAAGGGGATGCAGTTCAGCGGTGTCGGCGGACAGGTGGACTTCATCCGCGGCGCAACGATGAGTAAGGGCGGCAGAGCCATCATTGCCTTGCCTTCCACGGCGGCAGGCGGAAAAATTTCCAAAATCGTGCCGTTTATCGACCATGGCGCAGTGGTAACAACCCCAAGAACAGAAATTGATTATGTGGTAACGGAATACGGCATTGCAAAGCTTTGGGGCAGAAGCCTCAAGGAGCGGGCAAGGGCGCTGATTTCGATTGCACACCCCGATTTCCGCCCGATGCTTGCAGAGGAATACGAAAAACGCTTTGGCAGACCCTTAGATTAAAAAAACGCATGAAAAAAAGCACATCATTTTCGATGTGCTTTAGATTATAGACAAAATTATTTTGATGCCGCGGAAGGGTTTGGGAAACGAAGCGTTTCCCAACTGAAATCCGCAGGCGGAATTCAGTTCCGCCGAGGAAAACAGCGGGTTTCAAGGCTTTTCAGCCGATGGAACTCGTCTGTTTATTCTTCTGTTTCAACAAGTCGAAAGCCTGCTTTCGACTTAATTTTTTATTTTCCGATGGATTTTCTGTATTCCTCTACTTCCTCGTCTGTCAGAGGCTCCAGCTCCTTGGGGTCCATCCATCTTACCCAGATGCGATCCTGCATTGCCTTGATATCCAGAGGGGTATCGAAGTTATCCTTATCAATGGGAATTACTGTATCATTATCCCCGTTGAACATGATTTCAAAGGGCTTGAATACACCATCCTCAAATACAAGCATATCGGAAGAATATACATTCAGTGCGCCTGCTTCGCTCAGAAGATGCTTTTCCAGTGCTTCCAGATTGGGGAAGGTAACAACCATCCAGTCGCCCTTCATATCGGAATAATCGAACAGCTGCAAGCCGTGGAAATCAATTTCCTCGTTGCCGCTTGCGCCCTTGTCATCATCCGCTTTGCCCTTCATGGCAACAGGTGTGCCGTTTTTGCCGTCCTTCAGAATTTCGGTTCCGGGGATGAAAGCATTCACGAATTTATTGATTTCATTGGTTCTAAACTGAGAACGAACCTGCGCAATGATACCGTAATCGCTGCTGTCATAGCAGATAGAAGCAACCTCATTCCAGAATTCACTTAATGTTTTGACCATTTCTATTACCTCCATATCAACTTTCATTACCTCATATCATACTAGCATTGTGTTCATTCTGTCAATAGATATTCATTCGGTCGGCTGATTTGAAAGTAATGCGCCGGCACCTTTCCGCTGAAAACCAGATCGGCAAGCATAATTTTTCTCTCTAATGTAATATCCTCTCGGTACAGCGGATTGACAATCCGAAGCTCTAAATGTACCGCAAGCCAGATTTTGTAGTTGATCTGATTGATGCCGACGGAGGAAAACGCCGTTTCATAATCCACCCTGACCGCACCCATAGGCAGAAGGGTGAAGGGGATTTTCGGCCCCTGATTGGCAAGAAGCCCCCAATGCGTTGCCGCGCCAAGCGGAATGGGAATAACCTCCTTGGGCAGTTCATTTAGCTGCTTTGTGATGTCGCGGCTGAGCAGGGCGCAGAATTGGTTTACGCATGTGGTGTTGGCGGTGTAGCTTTCGCCATCCGCCCCCTTCTGCAAAAGCGCGCTTGCATCTAATTCCATACGCGCAAGTGCATTTGCCGCCGCCTCGTCTATGATATGATTCGCCGCCGCTTTGCACTGCATGTGCGAGATTTCCTTCAGGGGCGGCAGAAGGTTTTTTTCCAGAAGGAAAAAACAGAGAACCGTCAGCAGAGCAGGCAGGAGAAGGGGCAGAAATTTCTTTCTTTTTCGGTTTCGTTTTCTTTTTCGCATTGTCCGCTCCCTCCCTCTGCAATGATATGAGTGAGAAGGGCGAAGCATGCCTTTTCCTTGATTTCGGGGCTTTTTTTGCAATGTTAAAGAAAAATTAAACAAAGGTTATAGTAGAAATAAGCATGTTTTTGTAAAAATGTCTTTCTTTTGCGGTGAAATTTTGGTATAATCAAAAAGTATAATCTTCACAAAATGGCGGAATATGGATTTTGTTCCATCCGTTTTGATTACACATGGAAATAAACAGGAGGCTTGAAATATGAGTGAATCTCAACACAGAAGGGGAGACGCGCAGGACAGAACGGGCGTAAGACAGACGCGCCCTTCCGGCACAAGGCAGGCACGTCCTTCCGGCGCGAACGGCACACGCCGTCCATCCTCTTCCGGAAACCCGAAAAAACGCAGAAAGCGCAGAAAGAAACGCTCGGTCAACAGCAGAATCGGGAAGGTTTTGCTGATTGTTGCCATCGTGATTGCCTTTGCGGTTGCAGGTGCAATTCTGGGTACGGTGTTCGGTATTCTGCAAAGCACGGATATGCTGAATACCTCCGATGTTCTGCCCGATTCCTATACCTCTGTCATCTATGATGCGGATGATAATGAGGTGGATAAGCTGCATGGCGAGGAAAACCGAGAATATGTGAAGCTTTCCGCAATCACAACCAATATGCAGAATGCAGTCATTGCGATTGAGGATCAGCGTTTTTATGAGCATAATGGTATTGATATCCGAGGGATTATGCGTGCGATGGCTGAAAATATTAAAACCATGAGCTTTTCGCAGGGTGCGAGTACGCTGACGCAGCAGGTGCTGAAAAATGAGGTGCTTGAATCCGAAAAGAGCATTTCCAGAAAGATAAAGGAGCAGTATCTGGCTGTTTCTCTGGAAAATGCGCTGAAAAAACAGCTTGGCTCAAAGGATGCGGCGAAGAAATATATTCTGGAGCTGTATCTGAACACGATACCGCTGCATCATGGTCTGCGTGGCGTAGAGGCGGCTTCTCAATATTATTACGGCAAGCATGCCAGTGAGCTGACGCTGGCAGAGGCGGCAAGCATTGCGGGCATCACGAAAACCCCCAGTCTGTATGCGCCGGATATGAATGAGGAAGAAAGCCGCAAGCGTCAACTGACGGTTTTGCAGAAAATGCTGGATTTGGGCATGATTACGCAGGCGGAACATGACGAAGCCGCGGCAGAGGATATCTATGCACATCTGGTCTGCAAGGAGACTGCGGAGGAGGAAAGCAACGCAAAGCATAACTGGTTTGTAGAGGCGGCAGTGCAGCAGATTAAGGCTGACCTGATGGAAAAGAAAAACATGACAGCCGCACAGGCATCCAATATGATTTACAGCGGCGGATTGCAGATTCATACCACAATGGACGCTTCTATGCAGGAAACCGCAGAAGCTGCCATGAAGAATGATAATATGTTCCCGGCAGGGGATGGGAAGATGGATGTGACCTATCTGATTTCCGTTCTGGATACACAGAACCCCGATGAAAGCAGCAATCAGTCGCATTATGAAAAGAAAACAACCGTTACCTCGCAGGAGGAGGCAGATGCCTTTGTTGCATCCGTGAAGGAGGAGCTTCTGGATGAAACGCATACCTTAGTTCTGAATAAGCTGACGGTTTCCAAATCCCTGCAGGCGGCAATGGTCATTATGGATCAGAGCAACGGCGAAGTAAAGGCGATTGTCGGCGGACGCGGCGAAAAGCCCGGTGATTCCGTATTCAACCGTGCGACACAGGCACTGCGTCAGCAGGGCTCGACGATGAAGCCCTTGGCGGCGTATGCCCCCGCGATTGATACGGGACTGCTGATGCCCGGCTCCATCATCATTGATGAGCCTGTTACCTACGGCGGCTGGTCTCCCAAAAACTGGGACGGCAAATATATCGGGCCTACCACAGTGCGTCAGGGTATCTGGCATTCCATGAACGTGCTGGCGGTTAAGACCTTTATGATGGTCGGCGCGGATACGGCTTATCAGTATCTGCTGGACTTTGGCTTTACCACGATTGATGAACGGGATAAGGCGGCAACAACGGCACTCGGCGGTCTGACACAGGGCGTTTCCGTTCTGGAGCAGACGGCGGCCTATGCAACCATTGCCAACGGCGGCACCTATTATGAGCCGATGTTCTATAGCGTGGTGTATGACCATGACGGCAACGTGCTTCTGGATAATTCCGAACAGGAAACACATCGGGTGCTGAAGGAAACAACCGCCTTCCTGCTGACGGATATGATGCGTGATGTTATCACGAAGGGTACCGGTACGAAGGCAGCCATCAGCGGCATGAATGTTGCAGGTAAAACAGGTACCACCAATGATACCGTTGACCTGACCTTCTATGGCTATACGCCTTACTATACCGCCGGTATCTGGATGGGGTATGACAGTCAGAAGGAGATTATAAATGCAAATAACGCCCATCTGCGCATCTGGAGCTCGGTTATGAGCCAGATTCATTATGATAAGGGACTGAAGAATAAGGAGTTTAAAAAACCGGATGGCTTGACAACACGTTCTATCTGCTCTGCATCCGGCATGACACCTTCTTCTCTTTGCAACAGCGATTACTATGGCTATGGTGTAACGAGTGACTATGTTACAACGGATTTCAAGGGCAGCACAGGCGGCGGCACCTGCACGATGCACAAATCCTATACGATTTGCAGCGAAACAGGCAAGCTTGCGGGCGCAACCTGCCCGACCATGAATGTGGTTTTGGCGGTCAACAGTGACGGTACGATTAAGGGCAAGCCCTCTAAGGTTCCCGCAGGCAAGCTGGATATCAATATCAGCGCAACCTGCGATTCTGCGCATGTGAGCAGCGGTGATGATGATACCAACAGCACAGACCCCGGCACAACAGACCCCGGCAATGGACAGAACCCTGAGGATAACCTCTGGAATAATGAGGACTTCGGGATTCAATAAATAATAATTTACATTTAGGAGAATTCAAATGAGCGAACAGAATATTTTAGCAACAATTGACGGCGTAAACATTACAGATGCGGATTTGGACGCATATATCGCGAATCTACCGAAGGAGCAGCAGGCGTATGCGGCATATCCCCAGTTCAGAGAGCACGCACTGAAGCAGCTTCTGGCATTCCATCTGTATGCAAAGATGGCAGAAGAAGAAAAAATGGATGAAACCGATGAATTTAAAGCCATGATGGAACGGGCAAGAAAGGATATCCTTGCCCAGCTTGCCATCAACAGCGTTTTGAAGGATATCACTGTAACAGATGAAGAAATGCAGGCGTTCTACAAAGAAAACCCCCAGCATTTTGAAAAGGGCGAAACCGTACATGCAAAGCATATCCTGGTGGATTCCGAAGAAAAAGCACAGGATATCATGAACAAAATCACCGCAGGGGATATCTATTTTGAGGATGCCGCGAAGGAATTTTCCTCCTGCCCCTCCAATGTGCAGGGCGGTGACCTTGGCGAATTCGGCAAGGGTCAGATGGTTCCGGAGTTCGATCAGGCGGTATTTGCGGCTGAGGTTGGCAAGGTAGTTGGCCCTGTAAAGACACAGTTCGGCTATCATCTGATTAAGGTTGAGGATAAGAAGGACGCATCCGTAACCCCCTTCGATGAGGTGAAGGAACAGATTCGTGCAAATCTGCTGCAGCAGAAGCAGAATCAGGCTTATACCGAAAAGTATAAGGAGCTGCACGATAAATACATGAAATAAGCGCATAGCAAAAGCCCCTCTGAAAAGAGGGGCTTCATTTGTGTTCTATTTTTATTCCATTAGGCTTATTCCTTTAAGCCCTCCAATGCGTTTCTGGCATTGCCAATCTGATTGGAATCGGGGTAATCACTGATAATCTTGTTGTAATATTTCTTTGCGCTTGCCGTATCTTTTTCTCCCTCTGCAATCTGTCCCAGATAGTAATAGATGTCATCCACAAAGTTTTCGTTGCTTGCGTATTTCAAGGCTGTTTCCAGATCGGTCTTTGCCTCTGTCATGTTTTTGCTTAGGAAATCACTTTTTCCTTTGGTGTAGTAGGCATCTGCCGCCTTGGGGTAAAGCTCCGCCTTCAGGGAATTATATTTCGCCAAATCATCATCACTAAATCCAACCGTATCAATGGATTCAAAGGTGGTGATGCAGGCTTCATAATCGCCGTCTGTCATCTGCGATACTGCCGTTTCCAGCAATTCCAGATTCGCCTGCTTATTTTCCTCGCTGCGCAGCTGCTTGTTTTCCTTTTGCAGCTTTTGCAGTTCTGTCCGCATTTCCAGAACCTCCTCCGGTGTCATATTGGTTTCACCGGAATAATTTTCAACAGCGGTCTGCAATTCCTTGATTTTTGCATCCTTATCCTCATTTAGCGCAGGCACAATCAGCACCAGAATCACCAGAGCTGAAATCACAAGCCCGATTACAAAGGCAATCATGTTGTGCTTTTCCAGAACGCTGCTGCTTCTGTCCTTGCGCTTATAGCCGGGAAGGGGCGGATTGCTGTCTGTTTTTTTCACGCTGACTGCCGCAGAGGCTTTATTTTTGTCTCCCTTTTTCAGAGTTGGAGAGGGCACATTGCCAATCAGCTGTGCATAATGCAGGGCAAGGGGATTGCGAATATCCCGTTTCAGCACGATTTCATTAAAATGCAGTGCGCGCTTAAGATTTTTATCCTCAATGCAGCAAAGCGTCATCAGGTTATAGGCATCAATGAAATTCGGGTTATTGTCAATGGATTTTTTCAGCTGAATAATGGCTAAATCATCACTGCCCTGCTTCAGATAGGTAATCGCCTGATTATACATCCGCACCGCATCATTGCATTTTTCCATTTCTCTGGCGTTTTTCTGCAAATACGCCATATAGCCTGCGGCAGCATTTCCTTCGGGCAGAAGGGAGGAGCTGATAATCCAATGTCTGAGGGCATCCCCGATGCGCCCCGTTTCGCAATAAATCAGACCGAGAAGATTTCTCGCCTGTATGTTATTTTTATCAAAAAGAAGGCTCTGTTCCAGATTTGCCGCTGCACCGGAGAGATCAGTTTCTCCGGCTAAGGTAAGCGCTTCATTATAAAGACGGATGGATGCATTGCGTGCCTTTCGGAACACATACACATCTACGCCGCAATCGGGACAGCGACAGCCCTCAGAAAAATTAAAACCACAATTCGGGCATTTCATGTCATTCTCTCCTTTTGCTTATTCCTGAGTGGGGGGCTGCTTTTTCTCCTTCGCAATATGCTGTAGGATATCCAGAAGATCCTGCATTTCGGATGTATGCAGGGATGCTTCGATCTGGTCGATTTCCAGAATGGGCTGATATCTGCTCAATTCTTCTTTAAAATTAAACACAGGACATTCCTCCGTTTCAAATACTTTTTCTATGTGCTTCAGTTTAGCTGTTTTTACGGTGCTTCAGATAGGTGCGCATGGCTCCGATCATATATAAGGAACCACAGCAAAGAATAATGCCGTCCTGAGGGGTGAGGGTGCGCGCCCTTTCATACGCCGCCTCAATTTCCTTTTCCATCTCCACCGTACCGCTGAAATCGGAAACAGAGCGGGCAAGAGAAAATACATCCAGCCTTCTCTCGCTGTGCGGCTCAGTCAGAATCACCGTCTCCGCAAAGGGAAGAATCTGCTCTGCCATCCTCCGATATTCCTTATCCCCCAGAATACCGAGAATAAGGGTAACCTTTTTTTCCTTGAAATAAACCGAAAGGGAATTTGCCAGCTGCCGAATCCCATCCGCATTATGCGCGCCATCCAGAATGACAAGCGGCGCTCTGCCGCAAAGCTCCATCCTGCCTGCCCAACGGGCATTTTTCAGTCCATTGCGAATTGCTCCTTCGGGAATCGAAAGACCGTTTTTGTTCAGCACAAGGCAGGCCTCCAGAACCGCAAGGCAATTTTCAAGCTGATAAGTGCCAAGCAGAGATAATTCCAGATTTTCCAAGGAAAAACATTTATTTTTGACAGAAAAAACAGTCCCTTCCAATGTTTGCGAAGCGACCCTGATTTTTGCGTCATTCAAACAATAGAATGGAGCATCCATCCGAGCTGCTGCATCCTTAATGATATTATATACTAATTCCGCTTGGGAATACAACACCACAGGACAATTTTTCTTAATGATGCCGGATTTTTCCATAGCAATTTTTTCAATCGTATCCCCCAAAAAATCCGTATGGTCAATGCTGATAGACATGATGAGCGAAAGCAGAGGGTGGGGAACGACATTCGTGGCATCAAATCTGCCGCCAAGCCCGACCTCCAGAATCAGAACATCCACCTGCTTTTCATAAAAATAATGAAACGCCGCACCGGTTGTAATTTCAAAAAGCGTCGGAACAGGCTTGCCTTCTGCCGCCAGCTTTTCGCAGAGCTGCCGCATCAGGGTGATTTCCTTTGCAAAATCATCATCCGAAATTTCCGCACCATTGAGGAGATAGCGTTCATTGTATCGCTCCAGATGGGGGGAGGTATATGCGCCGACGCGATAGCCCGCCTCCTTTAATATGGAAGAAAGCATTGCCACGGCAGAGCCCTTCCCGTTTGTGCCTGCAACATGAATCACAGGAAGCCTTTGCTCCGGATTTCCAAGCAGATCACAGAGGTATTGTATGCGTTCCAGCCCCGGTATAGAACTAAAGCCAACATCTTCTTCCAAATAATGAATACATTCCTGATAATTCACAGGCTCACCTCCTGAATTTTGTCTATCCTCCATTATAACAAAGCTATGAAATTCTGCAACAGACTTAATAAAATTGAAAAGATTGATAATAACTTTGAAAAGATTTCAAAAGAATAATGTATCCTGTCGGATACAGGAAGAAGCCGCTCCAAAACAACCTTCCTTTCTCGTATGTCGCATGAAATTCGTACGCCGATGAACGGGATTATCGGTATGCTGACGCTGGCAGAAAATAAGCTGGAGGCGAACAGTCCCGCTATGCAGTACCTTACAAAGGCGGATGAGCTGCGCATCAGTCAGGTGATTATCAATTTTCTTTCCAATGCAGTGAAATTCACCTCGGAGGGGGAAATTATTGTTACCTTCCGCCAGATGATGCTGCAAAACGGCGTGGCGGATTGGTGCTCTATGCGACAGCGATTGGGCTTGGTGTGCTTGGTGTACTGGTGCTGCTTGCAACACTTCTGCTTTGCCTGCTGGAGCTTTTGCGGATGGTTCTTTTGTGGCGCGAAAAGGAGCGCTATCGTAGCTTCACGCCGCAGGAACGCATTTTCTACAAAAAGGATAAGCTGTTCTGGCTGCTTGCGCTCTGGGGCATGGATGCGGCTCTGGGCTGGAAAACGGAGAAAACCGACCGCGCCTTAACCCTGCGTCTGCCTGCGGTTTCCGAAGGGGAATATCAGCGGATTTGCAGTCTGCTGGAAAAAACAGTATACGGCGGCATTATGCTTGAGCCGTTTGAGGAACGCGCCCTAGACCGCTTCCTTTATCATCTGACGGGGCAGGATATGAAAAAAAGCCTCGGCATGTGGCTGAAGCTGCACTATGCCTGCCTGAAAAAAAGAAAATAAAAATGGAAATGTCCTTAGAACTTCTCTGAGGGCATTTTTTATGCTCGCCTTCGCAGAATGTCGAAAAAGAAAAGGTTGTGCGCCGGGGAAGAAAACGGTATAATGATATGATGGAATAAGGAAAGGAGTATCATGTATGGATGATAGATTCGATAAAGAAAACATAGAAGCAGAAACCAGATATCCGCGCAGAGAAGCCGTAGATGGGCATACAAGATATCCTGTCAGAGAGGAACGCCGTCCTCTGCGCTTTTCTTCGGAGCATCATACAGAGCTGCCCGGACGGAAGATAGATGCGGAAAACGATATGACAGCATACGAACAGCGGACAGCCGCAAGAAGGGCAGAATTTTTGCAGAATTCCTATGAGAATTCCTACGAAAGAGAGGACACCTATCAGAGAACCTCTCATCAGAGAGGACAGACAAGAGGACAGCAGAGAGGACAGACAGAGGTCCCCCGCAGCAGAGAGCGCGTTCCGCACGAGGAGCAGAGGGCGCGCAGAACGAGAGAAGCGGAAAGAGCGACGCACAGCAGGAAAAAGCACCATAAAAAACGCCATTTGACACGTTTTTCCAAGGGGCTGCTTCTCATTGCGGTTGCGCTGATTATCGGGATTGGTTCCTTCATTTTCATGAACCACATGATGAACCCTCCTACAGAGGAAATGAACCTGACGGGGAAAACCGTCTCCGTTACCATTCCCGAAGGAGCAGGCACAGATGAAATCGCAAAAATTTTGAAGGAAAACAAGCTGATTCACAGCGTATTCGGCTTTAAGCTGACCAGCAGGCTGGAGGGCTATGACGGCACATATAAGCATGGGAAATATGATATTGATACAGGGCTGACGAAGCGGCAGATTATGGAGCTGCTGCAAAGCGGCAAAACCTCTGAGGATTTGAAGGTGACGATTCCGGAGGGCTATACCGTGAAGCAGATTGCGGCAAAGGTTGCGGAAACAGAGCTTTGCACCGCGGATGAATTTATTGAGGAATGTAACAAGGGTACATTTGATTATGATTTCCTTAAGGATTTGCCTGACAGAGAATATAAGCTGGAGGGGTATCTTTTCCCCGATACCTATCTTCTGCATGAGGGCATGACGGCACATGATATCATTGGTATGATGCTTGCGCGCTTCGACCAGATGTATACTAAGGAATATCAGAAGGCAGTTGCGGACAGCGGGCATACGCTGGATGAAATTGTAACCGTTGCATCCATGATTGAAAAGGAAATTAAGGTGGATGCGGAACGCGCGACAGCGGCAGGGGTGATTTATAACCGCTTGAAGGAGAATATGTCCCTTGGCATTGATGCAACCGTACTTTATGCCGTAGGAAAGACCAGCGGCGAGCTGACAACAGCCGAGCTGGAAACGGATTCTCCCTATAATACCCGTAAGAATAAGGGGCTGCCCTTAGGGCCTATTTCAAACCCCGGAGAATCCTCGTTTAAGGCGGCACTGTATCCTGAGGATAATGACTATCTGTATTATGTTGTGGAGGCAGTGGGGAAGGATAACCATGTTTTCTGCAAGACCTATGATGAATTCCTGGCGGCGAAAAATGCATATAACGCCAGCGCACAGTAAAAATCAGGAGAGATGAAAAATGAATTATGTAACCGATGATACGATGAACGCCTATCTGCGCAGCGTACAGCCGATGTATGACGGCGTTCTGGGCGAGATTCAGAAGGAAGCGATTGCGGCAGAGGTACCAATCGTGCCGCCCGAGGTGGCGCGGCTTTTAAGTGTGCTTCTGACGATGCAGAAGCCGAAAAATATTCTGGAAATCGGCACAGCTGTAGCCTTTTCCGCAGGGCTGATGTGCCGCTATCTGCCTGAGGAGGGTACCGTTACCACGATTGACCGCTACGAGGTGATGCTGAAGGATGCCCGTGTGAACATTAAGCGCATGGGTCTGGAGGATAAAATCGAAATTCTGGAGGGGGATGCGGCGGATATTCTGCCGACACTGGAAGGCCCCTACGATGTGATTTTCATGGATGCGGCGAAGGGGCAGTATCAGGCGTTCCTGCCGCACTGCCTGCGGCTTCTGCCTGTGGGCGGTCTTCTGATTGTGGATGACGTGCTGCAGGGCGGCACGATTGCACAGACGCGCTTTAGCGTGCCGCGCAGACAGCGTACCATTCATAAGCGTCTGCGGAATTTCCTCTGGGAGATTACCCATCATGATGCACTGGAAACCTCTATCATCCCCATCGGGGACGGGGTAGCGCTGTGCTATAAGAAAAAGGAATTTATCCCCGAAACCAAAACAGAAGGAGAAACCAAAAATGCAGAATAAAAAGAAACTGGAGCTATTGGCACCTGCGGGCGATTTAGAAAAGCTGAAAATTGCTGTACTTTATGGTGCGGATGCCGTTTATATCGGCGGCGAGGCGTATGGTCTGCGTGCCAAGGCAAAAAATTTCGATATAGATACCATGGCGGAGGGGGTAAAATTTGCCCATGACCATGGAGTAAAGGTTTATGTAACAGCAAATATTTTCGCACATAACCCCGATTTTGAAGGGATGGCGGACTATTTCAAGGCGGTGGAAGCTATCGGCGTAGATGCGCTGATTATTTCCGATCTGGGTGTATTTTCTGTTGCAAAGGAAGCTGTTCCCAATATGGAGATTCATGTTTCCACGCAGGCGAATAACACGAACTATAAATCCGCACAGATGTGGTATAAGCTGGGCGCACAGCGTGTTGTAGTGGCGCGTGAGCTTTCCATGAAGGAAATCCGCCAGATTCGCGACAGCATTCCTGAGGATATGGAAATCGAAGCCTTTGTGCATGGCGCAATGTGCATTTCCTATTCCGGCAGATGCCTGCTGAGCAATTACCTTGCAGGCAGAGATGCGAATAAGGGGGCGTGCGCGCATCCCTGTCGTTGGAAATATCATCTGGTGGAGGAAACCAGACCGGGCGAATATATGCCGATTGAGGAAAACGAAAGAGGAACGTATATTTATAATTCTAAGGATCTGTGCATGATTGAGCATATCCCCGATATTGCAAAGGCAGGGATTTACAGCCTGAAAATCGAAGGGCGCATGAAAACGCCGTTTTATGTCGGCACGGTGGTGAAGGCATACAGACAGGCGATCGATGATTATTTCGCTGACCCGAAGCTCTATGAAAAGCGTCTGCCGTATTATCTGGCAGAGGTTTCCAAGGCGAGCCACAGAGATTACACCACAGCCTTCTATTATGGCAAGCCTGACGGCAATCAGCAGGTTTACACCAATAATTCCTATATCCGCGAGTACGATTTTATCGGCATGGTGCAGGAGGATTGGAACGAGGAAACCGGCTTCGCATGGGTGGAGCAGAGAAATAAATTTTCTGTCGGCGAGGAAATTGAGGTCATGCCCGCACAGGGGGATTCCTATGCCATGAAGGTAACGGAAATCCGCAATCAGAATGGAGAGACCGTTGCATCCGCGCCGCATCCGCAGGAGCTTTTGCAGGTGAAATTTGAAAAGCCTGTGAAAAAATTTGATATGCTGCGCAAGCGTCCCACTGATGTAAAATAATTCGTTTGGATGCAAAATAACTCTTGATTTTTTGTCGAAAAAAAGCTACCATAATAATTAGTATTCTAAAGGAAAGAACGGTAAATTTTATGGAACTTACACAATGTATCAATTACTTATTAACAACTTCACAGCATACGGTTTTTCAGTTTCTCAGCGGCAAGCTTTCGGAATATGACCTGACACCTTCCCAGTATGGGGTGTTAAGCTGTCTGTGGCAGAGAGAATTTGCAACGCCGAAGCAGATTTCCGAGATTCTTTGTCTGGAAACCTCGACGATTTCCGGTGTGTTGGATCGTATGCAGAAAAAAGGTCTGATTGACCGTGTCATCAATCGGGAGGACAGACGAGAGGTTCGCGTTGTGCCGACAGAAAAGGGGAAGCAGCTGCAGGAGCCGATTACGGAAATCATTGATGAAGTAAACGAAGAAGTTTTGAAATGCTTTACGGAAGAAGAAGTGACCGCATTGAAAAACGCACTGCGTATTATCGCAGACGGCAGCCATTTTAAATAAGAGAAAAGCAGGGAAAAGCAGTTTCTGAAGGGGAGCTGCTTTTTTGATTGCGAAAAGGAGAGGCTTCTTTGCGTTGATAAGCGGTTGAACTTCTGTTACACTATCCGTAAGAAGAAGCGGATGCTGCGAAGGAGGGATTGGATGGATAAGGTAGTTGGAGATTTTTCGTATGAAGGTGTGGCTGCTATCCCAATCGGGGAAGATACGCGTGAATGGAAGGTTTATTTTGACAATAATTTCTGGGGACAGCCGAAAGGGGCGCGTGCCGGAACGGAAATTCGGCTCGACAGGGAATTTGACTGGGCGGGATATCATTGGGTGATTCCTGCGGTATATGCCTGTGAAAAGGGGCTTGTCATGGAGTTTTGCAGGCGTGTTGAGGTTGAGGATATTCGCGACTTTATGAAAAAATGGAACTTGAGCGCGGAAAATGATTCCTGCACACATATCAGCCAAGAGCAGCGGATGCAGTTGGATTTGGATAATCCGCTTTGCCTGCATTTCAATCCCCGATTGGAGCTGAATGGGGAAACCATGCAGATGACACATGGGAGTGGGGTGTGCTTCAATCCCTGCGTACCGGAGGGGCTGCTTCATGAACCGGAAGCGGAACGGGCATTGAAACACTATGGCTTGGATTTGTCCTACGGATGGGCGGTTTACAGGTATGCATTTCCGTGGGCAAATGAAACCGAAATAAAAACGCTTTCCCTTACGATGGAGCAGCAGGCATGCGATGTGCCGGGACCGCATTTTAAGCTGTATGCGCCGGGAGATTCGTTTTCCTTTGTTCATCCGATGAACGGAACAGAATATACCTTGACGGTGCAGGCGTTGGAGCCACAGACGATGGAGCAGGAGCTGCCCGGTTCAGAACAATGGCTGTACCCGATGTATCTTACCGCTATGTGCTACACCATTTCACCGGAACAGGGGAAGGATATTTCCATCTATGATTGCGCAGAAAGTGATAAGCCGATAAAAATTGCCCGAAATACAGAGCCTTTCGCACCGGAAGCGCAAAATGGTATGGTTTACTTTGGGAATGTGGTTTGTGAAACGGATGACGCAGAGAAAAAGTTGCATACGATTTATTCTTCTCTGCACTTTGAACCCGTGACGGATGATGTGGAGTGGTGTGTGATATTTCATCTGAAGCAATTTGAGGAGGAATCGTTTTTGCTGATATAAAACTACATGATAGCGGAAATGGTTTCTAAAAATAAAATAATAAAATAATGAATAAACGGAAAAGCAGTTTCTGAAGGGGAGCTGCTTTTTTGATTGCAAAAAAGTGGATAGGAATGGGATATGTAGCAGGGCAAAGCCCTGATTTTTACTGAAAAGCGGCACGTAGCTTTTTGAGTGCCTTTTTTTCAATACGGGAGACATAGCGCCGCGCCTATTGTAAATAGCAGTGTAAAACAGAAATTTTGAACAGTTTGAAGCGACCGGTCATCAGAAAACTGTAAAGAGGTATTGTCTGAATAGGCACTGTTTTATGATAAAAAGGAGTGGAGGAAATGTGTAAAGTAATTGCAGTAGTAAATCAAAAGGGTGGCGTTGGCAAAACAACGACCTGTGGGAATTTAGGGATTGGTTTAGCAAGGTGCGGAAAAAAGGTATTACTGATTGATGCAGATCCGCAGGGAGATTTAACAGCGAGTTTAGGATTCATCAATCCGGATGAAATCAACCATACGCTTGCAACTGTTATGATGAATACCATCAATGAGGTTGAAATGGACAAGGACTATGCGATTCTTCATCATAGCGAGGGAGTGGACGTGCTGCCTTCCAATATAGATTTATCTGCAATGGAGATTTCGTTAGTCAATGTCATGAGCAGAGAATTGATTTTGAAACGCTATATCGAGAGCATAAAGCAGCATTATGATTATATTTTGATTGATGGGATGCCTTCGCTTGGGATGCTTACAATTAACGTATTGGCGTGTGCAGACAGCGTTCTGATACCTGTGCAGGCAGCATACTTGCCAATCAAAGGGCTTCAGCAGCTGATGAAAACAATCGCACAGGTGAAACGCCAGTTAAATCCTCGTTTGGAGGTTGAGGGTGTACTGGTAACCATGTTTGACAGGAGGACAAAAAATGCCAGAGATATTACAGAGCTTCTGGAGGAGAATTATGGAACAATGCTGAATGTTTTTGTAAATAAAATTCCCCTCTCTGTTCGTGCTGCAGAAACAACAGCGAAGGGCGTAAGTATTTTTCAATATGATCCCAATGGAACGGTTGGACAAGCGTATGAGGCATTGACGAAGGAGGTGCTTGAAGATGAGAGCAGGAACAGCGAAGGAGATTAAATTTGAAAGCATTGATAGCCTGTTCGGTATTCCAAAGGAATCGGTGCAGCACATAACAACAATGGTTCCGTTGGAAAAATTATTTCCATACGCACAGCACCCATTTCGCGTGCTTGATGATGCGAAAATGGACGAATTGGTCGAGAGTATTCGGATAAACGGTGTTTTAGAGCCGGCATTGGTTCGCCCGCGTGCTTTGGGCGGCTATGAAATTGTATCCGGTCACAGAAGAAAAAGAGCCTGTGAGAAGGCAGGGCTGGAAGAAATACCTGTTATCATTCGAGAATTGACAGATGACGAGTCTGCAATTCTGATGGTGGATTCCAATAACCAGAGAGAAGAACTGCTTTATAGCGAGAAGGCTTGGGCTTACAGAATAAAATATGATGCGCTGAAGCATCAGGGAAAGAAATTTTCGGAAAGCAGTGCAGAACAGCTGGGAAAGGAAAATAATAAGAGTGGACGACAAATCAAACGCTACATTAGATTAACCTATTTGCAGGAGGATTTGCTTGATTTGGTAGATCAAAAGAAGATTGCCTTCCGAGCGGCAGAGAAGCTTTCTTTTCTGACCGAGACAGAACAGAATATCTTACTGGAGGCGATTCTGGAGCATAAGGTTTATCCGAATATTGATATAGCGGAAAAGCTGAAGCAGATGAGCGGAGCAGTATCTATCGAAGGAATAGAAGAAGTCCTGTTGGACAGAAAACAGAAAAGCAGGGCAACATCTATACCTGTAAAAAATATTCGGAAATATTTTTCGGAGGAATCCTCCGCAGAGGAAATGGAACAAAAAATCATAGAGCTATTGGAGAAATGGAGGCAGGAGGAAGGGCATGAAGGATTCTTTTAAATTTGATTATTTTTATGGCTCCCAAGCAGAACAGTTCAGCTTCTTTCGGCTGCCGAAAATTCTGATACGAGATGAACGGTTCAAGAAAATTTCCAGTGATGCTAAAATTCTATATGGTATTATGCTGGACCGAATGTCTTTATCCAGAGAAAATAAATGGATGGATCAGAATAACAGAGTGTATATCATTTTTACCTTGAAAGAGGTTATGAAGGAATTTGAATGTTGCCAGAGAAAGGCAGGCTCTCTGATGGCAGAACTGGATTCAAAATCGGGGATTGGTCTGATTGAGAGAAAAAGACAGGGCTTAGGCAGGCCGGACTTGATTTACCTGAAAAATTTTATTGCAGTGCAGGAGGATATTTCGCAGAAAGAGGAGAAGCAGGAGCAGGGAGAGGTTCTGCCATTGCAGAGTGGCAAGGAAATGCCACTGATAACAGGTGCAGAGGATTCTTTCCAAACAGGTAAAGCTGTACCAATGCAGAGAGGCAATGGGGAGAAACTCCAAGGTAGTGCGGATTTGCCATTACAGAGTGGTAAAAATTTGCATATCCGGAATGGCACAGAAATACTGTCCAAGAGTGGCAATGAAGCACCAACAAATAATACTGAAAAGAATAAGACTGAATACAATGATACTGAATCAATCTATCCCATCTATCCCAAAAGGGAAGGGGGAGAGATGGATGTGACAGAGGTGTATCGCAGGATTGTGAAAGAGAATATCAGCTATGAAACGCTGTACAGCAATCTGCCCATCATGCAAAGGCGGATGCTGGATGAGATGGTGGAGCTGATGGTTGAGGTACTGGCGGTCAACAGAAAGGTTTTGAGGATTGGCGGAACAGACTATACGTATCAGTTGGTGAAGAATCGGTTTCTGTGCATCGGGCAGGATCATGTGGAGTATGTTTTGCATTGCCTGGAGCAGACCGCAAGCAGGATTGGAAATATCAAGGCATATATTTTGACGAGCCTATTTAATGCAACGGCTACGATGGATACATATTATACGATGGCGGTGCAGTACGATATGGTTATGGAGGAGTAACTTCGGGACACGGTGTCCCAAGGTGGAAAGAGAAGGACTTCGGGACACGGTGTCCCAAAGTGAGAAAAAAGAAATACAATAGAAACCACTAGAAAGAGTAGATGCTTTATCTGCTCTTTTTTTGTATCAGGAGGGTAAAATGAAAAAGGATGATAAAGCAATTTTTCATAATACGCAGTTGTTGCTGGAGCATTACAGAGATGTGGTATGGAGTCTGGAAGTCTCTGTATTTCAGACAAATGTAAATTTTCAGGCAGAGTTTGGAAACACAATCGAGGAGTTTCTGGAATTATCGTATGAAGCAGGTCTTGATCTTCCTGCATCTGATGTCGCAGCCAGAATCCGAAGCATCAATAAAAGTAGAAACATGCTCCGGATTATAGATAGCGCAGTTGCTTTGCTGCGGGAGAAATATCGAAACGGCGAGGAATGCTATTGGGTATTGTACTATACCTATTTATCTTCGCAGGAAATTGGTGGTGTTGATGAAATCGTGGAAAAGCTGTCTGAAATGTTCCGGGATTTTTCGAGGAGTACCTATTATCGTAGAAAAAACGAGAGTATAAGAAGAATGGGCGATTTGCTGTGGGGGTTCAGGACGAGCTGCTGTGATTCGGCGTTGGAATTACTGTATACAGAGCAGCTGCTTTTAGGGAGGTTGTGAGGGGAATTTTAAAAGCCATGGGTAAGCAGCCTATGATTTAGAGGATACTCCATGTGGTATAAAATATAGAAAAGTTGAAATGATGAACTGTGATTAAGGAGCGTTTTCTTATGTAGTAAAGCAAGGGTTGTTGTGGTATATTAAAAGAAGATTGCAGAAAGGAGGAAACTATTGGATGACTGAAAATACTACATATGACCAATTAAAGACACAGAGGCATTTGTCGTTAGAATGGAGAGGCATTAATAGTACACAAATATGTTTTGAAAAAAGTTGTTTCTCATTTAAAAAAGACCATGTTACTTATACGATAGAAATTGCTGTAATTGGTGATGAGAAAAAAATAAGTATATCAGTTGATACTCCAACAACTTTTGAAAAAATATATCATTATCTTGGAGATATAAGAAGATATGAATATTTGGTAGATGGTGCTTTTTATTGTATGAAAAAATGTGAGACAGATGGTATTGATGTTACAAATTCCATTACGGATGTTGAACTTCCTTATTTTTTCAGTGAAAAGTATAAGCATAAAATTCCTTTGGAACTGACAGATAAAGAATATAAGCGATATTTTTTAAAGTGGCTTAAATTACAATCTTCATTGGGAATAATTAACCAGGTAGCATTATTTGCTAATTGTTTGAATGGATTAACAGCGGATGTGCGAATTTCCATGCTGGCAGAGTGTTTTGAAGCTTTTGGAAAAAGGTTAGAGAAAGAGAAGAAAATCATAGTAAAATCAGAGAATAATACAACCAGAACAGTGCAGTGCGAGAATTGTAAAGAGAAATTCGAATTGTCAATTCGTGGTAAAAAGTCCTTTGCATGTTATATGACGGCTCTTATAGAAACATATGGAAAAACGATTTTTTCTAGGGAATATCGAAGAAGAAAGACTCTGATTCAGAAAATTGTAAAAACAAGAAATAAAGTTTTTCATGTTAATGCTAAACAGAACGGGGTGCTTGGCGGAGCACAATGCGGTTTTTATGCAATTAAACTTGAGTGGATGTTTCGTTATATAATCTGGTTGGAGATGGGATTTCCTAAAGATAAACTGGATGTTGTAATTAAAAAAGAAATAAAGAAATTTGAAAGTCAGTTTCCGAACTTAATATATTAAAATTGGAGGGTAGATTAGAAACTATTTACTAGACTGCACTTTTACAAAAAGAAAAGATAAAGATTCAACCTGTTCCCTTGGAATTCAGAATATGTTGGAGCTTTTTGTGTATTTATAGGATAAACATGTAAAAATAAAAACGAAAAATACGTTGATAAATTTTATATTAAGTGATAAACTACTTATAGATATAGATTAAAAACGGAAAATCTGTTTATAGGTCAGGAGGTAACTATGAAACTTCTTCGTATTACAGCGGAAGGGCTACCATTATTCAAGGAAAAACTGGATTTATCTTTTTATGCACAGCAGAGGGTCGCTGAAGAACAAAAGAATATTTTGTATCCATTATTTTCAAATATTTATATGAATTCTGCAACGGGGTTTATAGGTATCAATGCATCCGGAAAGACATCTGTTTTGAAGGTTATTTTGCTTGCTTTAGATATAATCAATAATGAGCCAATAAACCATATAGAGACTAGAGATATATTGGGTGATGCAAAAGAGGTCAAATTGAATATGTATTTCTTTTCTGGAAAGTTGAATGAAATCTGCCGATTGGAAACGATAATTACTTCCCGAAAAAGCAAGCTGGAAGGAACGAGTTACAGTATCCTTTCAGAATCTTTATGGATAAAAGACGTAGACGAGGTGACTACCCGTAAGGGGATGCTCATTTTTGAAGGTAAAGAGCCTGCAATGGTTAGAAGTAGTCAGGAGGACTTTTTGCCAGATGATGTAAGTATTATGATTGCCAGAAATAAGAAGGCGAAAGAGCATGTGTGTATTGTTAATCTCTTGAAATATACGAATGAAAATGTTCTTACATTCTCAGAAGAAATTCCGTCAGAAGTTATTATGTTCTTAGATCCGACGATTGAGAAGCTGCACTTTGATGAAAATGAAAATAAAACATTAATCCATTTGAAGTTCAAGGATAAGGAGGAAATTCTTCTTAATAATCCTGTAGAATTGAATAATTATCTTTCATCCGGTACAGTAAAAGGAATGATTACATTTACCTTGGCACAGGAAGTCTTACAAAGCGGCGGGTATATGGTTATAGATGAAGTGGAGAATCACTTTAATAAAGAAATTGTAATAACATTGATTCGGTTCTTCATGGATAGTAAACTGAATAAAAATGGTGGCACACTTATTTTCTCTACACATTATCCAGAGTTACTGGATGAATATGATCGCAACGACAGCATTTTTATCACTAGAAATCGTAATGGTATTACGGTGGAGAATCTATCAAATATATTGAAAAGAAACGATATTAAGAAAAGTGATGCATACCAGAGCGGTTTCCTTGAGGGAACAACTCCGACATATGAGGCTTATATGCGGTTAAAGAAGAGCATTGCCTTAGCACTTATGTAGGAGGTGCCTATGGAATTAGCAAATTATAAGGCGTGTATTTGTGAAGGTTCGGCTGAAAATGCTATCGTAGACATACTTCTGGATTATAACCTTTTGATTTTTAATAGAGAAGAGATGGTTGAGGAAGAAGTAATCCGTTGTCGAGGAGCGAAGAAGTTTGAAGAAAAATATTTGAGAAAGGGATTTAAGGACAAAATTTCTGTTATTAGAATCCTTGACTCAAGAGGTGAAAATTTTAAACTCAGTAAGGCCTATGCTGGCAAAGTGGACGTTATAAATGTAGTAACTGCTCCAGAAATAGAGATGTTGATCATCCATAATGAGAATAAGTATAAGGAATATAAGAAATCACGGAAAAAGCCCAGTGATTTCTGTAAAGAGGATCTAAGGATGGCAGATGTAAAATCTTATAGATTTGTCAAAAGCTACTTTGCTGATCCGATGGTGCGTTTTATTGACATGCCCCAAAACTCCTGTATAATGCAGATATGGGCAGAACCTGAAAAATCGGCTCTGCCCATTTGTAACTATTCACAAATCTTATATCAGTTTTTAACGTTTACACAAAACTTGAAACGGTCTCGAAGAATCCGCTCAAAATATTTGTTATAGATATTTCAGTGACTATTCGGGCATCGAACTTTCTATTGCAGATATTTCGGAAAATACACCTGTCGGTGACTATTGGTTTGATTATAAGGAAAGGTGAGGGCCTAGTCCCCCGCCTTTTTTCAGCTCTAAGACCGCTCAAGATATTCGCTATGGATATTCTGATAATTATCCACATTGAGCTTTCTATTACGGATATTTTCGCTCAGATTAATTTTTGTTGGATTTTTTGGAGAATTGCTGTCAGTGATTTTATATACTGTTCTTGATTGTTGACCATTCTCGTTGTTGGACCAGAGGAACTGATTGCTGCGATTGGACGACCGAAAACATCTAGTATTGGTACAGCATAGCAGGTCAAGCCAACTTCAAATTCTTCTTTATCACAAGCATAGCCATGGTTGCGGATTTCATCCAAAATTGACAGAAATTCTTTTGCAGACTTGATAGAAGAATCAGTTTTTGGCTCAAAGTCTGTGTGTTTGATATATTGATTAATTACTTGTTCAGATTCAAAAGCCAAAATGGCTTTTCCACTTCCGGTAAGATGGGCAGGCAGCCGCATTCCCAAAGGTGTATCCATTTTTAGGGCTAATGTTCCCAATGCCTTATCCAGGAAAACAATATGATAACCATCTTCCAAAATACACAAATGGGATGTTTCTCCGGTTTCTTTGGTAAGTTGCTCAAGATATGGATGAATGATGGAGATCAGTTCCATTCTGGTATATACCAATTGTCCAAAAGAATAAAATTTCAGTCCTAATTGATACTTATTTTTTTCATTGCGAATGAGGAAGCCTCTGTTCTCTAATGTTACCAAAAATCGAAAAACGGTGCTTTTATTTATGCCGGAGAGTTCAGAGATTTCTGCAGTGCTTAATTCTGAATGTGGTACGAAAAGATTCAAAATGCAAAGTGCGTTATCCAGTGAACTAAGTATATATTTACCATCAGTTTGTTTATTTTGATGCAAATAAACCCCTCCTCATTTTTTAATATCAAAGATTGTTTTTTGAAATAAAAAGTGGTTAGAAATTACTATAAAAATCGATTACTAACAATTTGTCAAATACATGTTTTATTGGACTAGTATAACAAGATAATAAAGGTTCGTCAAATCTAAAAATTATTTTTGAAAACAATTGACAAGAAAACAAGTTGCTATATAATAATAAATAAGTTCTATATAGTAAATTAAATTTAATATAGAGAAAGGAGAGGCGGAATGGCAAAAATAATTACGGCGAAGGAAGCGGCAGCATTGATACCGGATAACGCCAGAGTTGCCTTTGGTGGTTTCTTGGGATATGGTTGCCCTGAAGAAGTATTGAAAGCGGTTCGTTCTTCTTTTGAAGAAACAGGTCATCCGAAAGATATGACACTGCTGAAAGGTGTAAGTGTAGGCGATAAAGGTGAAAGAGGTATTAATCGCTTGGCAGTAGATGGACTTTTGAAATGTGTGATCTGTTCCCATTTTGGTTTGGAGCCTGATATTGCAAGAATGGCTGCAGAAAATAAAATTTTTAGCTATATGATTCCTCTGGGAACGATTACAGATTGGCTGAGAATTGTAGCAAGTCGCAAACCAGGGCTTATCACAAAGGCTGGCTTGAGAACCTTTGTAGATCCCCGTATAGAAGGTTCTAAGGGAAATGAACTAACAAAAGAAAAAGGTGGAGATATTGTTTCTCTGATAGAAGTAGATGGGGAAGAATGTCTATTTTACAAAGCGGCTCCTTTAGATGTCTGTGTTATTAGAGGAACCTATGCAGATGAAGATGGCAATATTTCCATGAAAAGAGAAGCAATCCACGGGGAACAGATGGAAATGGCAGCGGCTACCCACAACAGCGGAGGCACTGTTATCGTACAGGTGGAAAAAATTGTTACGAAAGGAAGTATCGACCCCAGAGATGTAAAAATACATGGATTTATGGTGGATTATGTTGTTGTAGCAGCTCCTGAAAATCATCCTCAAACTTTTACCAGTGATGTTTATATGCCTGAATTGACTGGTGACATTAGAATTCCCTTTGATGAGATCGAAAAAATGCCTTTAAGCGAAAGAAAAATCTGTGGCAGAAGGGCAGCACTGGAGTTGAAAAAAGATACCTTAGTAAATCTAGGCATTGGTATGCCTGATGCAATTGCTGCGGTTGCAGCGGAAGAAGGTGTATCTTCAAAATTCACACTTTCCATTGAATCTGGTGTTCTGGGTGGTGTGCCGCTGGGCGGTCTGGCGCTAGGTGGTAGTATCAACCCAGAAGCATTTTACAAAATGGCAGATATTCTGAATATATACGATGGTGGCGGCTTGAATATGGCTGTCCTTGGTTTAGCTGAAATGGATGAAAAGGGCAATCTGAATGTTTCCAAGTTTAATGGAAAAGTAGTAGGACCTGGAGGATTCATAAATATTTCACAGTCTACACCCTTCGTTATTTTTACAGGTACTTTTACAGCAGGGAAGTCTGATATAAGAGTGGAAAATGGCAAACTGAATATTGTAAAAGATGGGAATGTCATGAAATTCAAAAAACAGGTGGAGCAGATTACATTCAGCGGGGAAATGGCTATAAAAAATGAACAGAAGGTCATGATTGTTACCGAAAGAGCGGTTTTCCTCTGGACAACAGAAGGTCTGATGTTGACAGAATATGCTCCTGGTGTTGATGTGGAAAAGGATATTATTGCAAAAATGGAATTTAGACCTCTGATTTCTTCTGACTTAAAAGAAATGGATGAAGCAATTTTTCGAGATGAACCAATGGGAGAAGAATGGTTTTGTGGTATAAATGATTGATAAGGAAAAAAGATGATAGTGAAGAATAAAAGCATAAAAAAGAGAAGCAATGCTAAAAACTAGCTATTTTTAAGACATTTTTTTAAATAGGTATTGGTATGAAAAACGAAACTACTCTTTATAAGTATCTTTAATATGCATAAAGAAGTAAAGAGTGACAAATAAAATAAATAATTTATTAAGTGAGAAAGGGAAGTGAGCGCATGAAAGAAATTCGTTTACACGGTCGTGGCGGTCAGGGGGTCGTAAAAGCATCTCAGTTGGTTGTAAAAGCAGCTGTAGCAGGTGGCAGTTATGGTCAGTTTATTCCATTTTTTGGGGTAGAGCGCAAAGGATCACCAGTTTTTGGCTATTTGAGGCTGTCAGATACTCCAATTCGTCGTAAGATGCAGATATATGATCCTGATATTCTGGTTATCATGGATGATTCTCTGGTGACTTTGCCTGCAACTTATGAAGGTCTGAAGGATGGTGGTATCGTTATTGTAAACTCTAAAAAGACTGCAGAAGAATTGCTGGTTCCCGAGACTGTAGGTGTTGTGGCTACTGTAGATGCAACAGGTATTTCTGAAGAACTGTTTGGTAAAAACATTCCCAACACGTCTATGCTTGGTGCATTTGCAAAGATCACAGGTTTGGTAGATAAAGAAGGTCTTTTTGATGAAATCGCAAAGACGTTTGGAGAAAGCAATAGAAAAGCGGCTATGCGTGCGTATGATGAAATAAAGGTAATCAAAGAATAATAGGAGGGATATTATGGCGGAACGTTTACACATTACACCCATTGGTGATGACGGGATGTATGTTTTGGATACAGCAAGCTGGCGAGTATTTCGTCCTGTGATGAACAAGGAAAAATGTATCGAATGCGGTATGTGTCTGGCATACTGCCCCGTATGTGCAATCAAAGGAACAGAAGATAAAAAATATTATATTACATATGATTTCTGCAAAGGCTGTGGTATCTGTGCAGAAGAATGTCCTAAAAAAGCAATCGAAATGGTATCAGAAGGAGGTCAGGAATAATGGGTAAAATCAAAGTTCTTACCGGTAACTACACAGCAACAGAAGCGGCGGCACTGTGCCGTCCTGATCTTGTTGCGGCTTATCCCATCACACCCCAGTCTTCTGTTGTAGAAGGTCTGGCAGAAAAAGTTCATAATGGTCAGCTGGATGCAAATCTGGTCCAAGTGGAATCTGAACATTCTGCAATGAGTGTAGTTCAAGGGGCAGTAGCTGGCGGCGGTAGAGTGTTCACTGCAACATCAGCACAGGGTCTGGCGCTGATGTATGAGCCTTACTTCCGTATGTCTACACTGCGTATGCCTATGGTTATGGCTCTGGCAACTAGAGAAATGACTTCACCGGAAACTGTATGGAGTGGACAGCAGGATGCCATTTCTGTCAGAGATGCGGGGTGGATTCAGGTTTTTTGTGACAACAATCAGGAAATTATGGATATGGTTATTCAGGGATATAAACTGGCAGAACATCCGGATGTGCTGATTCCTGTAAATGTATGTTATGATGGCTTCTACAGCTCCCACTTAACAGAGGGTGTGGATGTGCCAGATCAGAAAGAAGTAGATGAATTTCTGCCTGCACCCTCTTTTGCCCACTGTGTACTGGACCCCGAAAAACCCTTTGCACTGGACCCTCTGACACCAGGACCACTGCTGATGAAATATAGAAAAAGTCATCTGGATGCTATGGAAAAGGCTCTGGATGTAATCGAAGAAATCGATAAAGAATTTGGAGATAAATTTGGTCGTTACTATGGCGGCGCCATTTCTGAATACCGGACAGAAGATGCTGAGGTTATTCTGATTACCATTGCAGGTATGACAGGCACAGGTATGGATGCTGTAGATATTGCTAGAGAAAAAGGTATCAAGGCAGGACTGATTAAACTGAGATTTGTTCGCCCTTTCCCTGCAAAGCGCATTGCGCAGGCGCTGCAAGGCAAAAAAGCCTTTGCTGTCGTAGATCGTTCTGTATGTTTTGGCTGGAGCCAAGGCCCCATGCATATGGAAGTAAAAGCAGCTATTGTAGATGTAGATGAAAAATATGCTCACTTCTCTGCTATCGGCGGTCTGGGTGGTGCAGATATTTCTCTGCAAAATATGCTGGATACTATCACACAGCTGGATGCACAGAAAAATGAATCCGGTGAAAAGACCACAAAATGGTTTATGAACGAATAAGGAGGTTTTGTGGATGAATTATATTGATGTATTGCGTGAATCTGAAGATATGGTTACCCCCGGTATGTCTGCCTGTCAGGGTTGCGGCGGCGAATTGATTTTAAGAACGGTTCTGCAGGTGGCTGGAAAAAATACAATTATTGGTATTCCTCCCGGCTGCATGGCTGGTGCTGGCGTTGTTGGCTGGAACTATTCCAATGGTTTAAAAATTCCAGTTCATATCCCTCTGTTGGATAATACAGCTTCTTTTTTGACTGGGCTGAGTCAGATGTACGAAAAAAAGGGGCGTGGTGATGTAAATATTATTGCAGTGGCTGGTGATGGTGCAACAGCGGATTGTGGTTTCCAGAGTCTGTCGGCAGCAGCAGAAAGAAATGAAAAAATGCTGTATATCTGTTATGACAATGAAGGCTACATGAACACAGGCTATCAGAGAAGCTCCACAACTACAAAAGGCTCTCGTACATCTACAACTCCCATTGGTGCTAAAATCAATGGTAAACAGCAACAGCAGAAATATCTGCCTTTGATTATTTCTATGCATAATGTGGAATATTGCGCTACTGCTTCTCCTTCTCATATGGCAGATTTTGTGGCAAAGATTCAGAAAGGACTTGAGGCGAGCAAAAAAGGGTTTGCTTATCTGCATGTATTTTCTCCCTGTCCTACAGGCTGGGTTTATGCACCCGAAAAAGCGATTGCAGTAGCTCGTAAAGCAGTGCGTTCTAATTTGTTCCCCCTGTGGGAGAAGGATGCTAATGGCTATCATCTGAATTATAAAAATGAAAATCCTATTTCTATCAAAGAAATGGTAAAAAATATCGGAAAATTCAAATCTATAACAGAGGATGACATTCAGAGTATTCAGAATATCGTAGATTACAGATATGAACTGTTAAGTCGAATCAGTGACTAACTGAAAATTCCTTTTACTTAATATCGTAGGAAATAGATATTTTATTTCCTACGATATTAGTACAGAGGTTGTGTCTAATTACAGGCGTTACTTTTGGGTATAAGTATGGAGGGATAGATATGAAAATAAACATAATTGGTGCAGGTGCTATGGGCACACTTTTTGGTGCTAAACTGGCAATGGTAGGAAATGAAGTAACAATGGTAGATGTAGTTCCTGTGGTTCTAGATGAAATCAATGAAAAAGGTATTCGATTGAATGATGAGAATGGTGACCATGTAGTTTTGGTAAAAGCCGCAAAAGCTGAAGAACTGACGGAAAAAGCTGAATTGGCGATTTTGGGTATGTGAGACTTTTTCTGTAAAATAATGTTTAGAAGGTTCTTCTATGATACAATAAATATCATTAGGAGGACCGTTTATTATGGCAAAGCAAAAGAAACCTATACATCGCGTACAAATGACAGAAGGAAAACGAAACATTATTCATCAGCTCCTTGAAGAGTACGATATCCAGTCTGCAGAAGACATTCAGGATGCGCTCAAGGACCTTTTAGGCGGCACCATCAAGGAAATGATGGAGGCTGAAATGGATGACCACCTCGGCTACGAAAAATCAGAACGCTCAGATAACGATGATTATCGCAACGGTTATAAGCATAAACAGGTCAACAGCCGGTACGGTTCCATGGAAATCGAAGTGCCGCAGGACCGAAAATCAACCTTTTCGCCGCAGATTGTGAAAAAGCGTCAGAAGGATATTTCAGATATTGACCAGAAGATCATTTCCATGTATGCCAAAGGAATGACTACCCGGCAGATTTCGGAAACTATCGAGGACATCTATGGTTTTGAGACCTCGGAAAGCTTCATTTCTGATGTAACGGATAAGATCCTGCCGTAGATCGAAGACTGGCAGAACCGACCTTTGGATGAGGTGTATCCGATTCTCTACATCGATGCAATCCATTATTCTGTAAGGGACAATGGTATGATTCGAAAGCTTGCAGCTTATGTAATTCTTGGGATTAATACGGAAGGAAAGAAGGAGGTTCTAACCATCAGCGTTGGTGATAACGAAAGCGCAAAATACCGGCTTTCCGTTATGAATGAACTGAAAAATCGAGGTGTAAAAGATGTACTCATCATCTGTGCAGATGGGTTAACCGGAATCAAAGAAGCGATCGCTGCAGCTTTTCCCAAGACGGAATACCAGCGCTGCATTGTACATCAGGTAAGAAATACGCTGAAATATGTTCCTGATAAGGACAGAAAAGCCTTTGCCACAGACCTGAAGACGATTTATCAGGCGGCAGATGAGAAAAAGGCATTGGCAGCATTAGACCATGTGACCGAAAAATGGACACCGAAATATCCGAATTCCATGAAACGCTGGAAGTCCAACTGGGATGCGATTTCTCCGATTTTCAAATTTTCAGCAACGGTCCGGAAGGTCATTTACACGACAAATGCGATAGAATCACTGAATTCCACCTACCGGAAGCTGAACCGCCAGAGAAGCGTATTTCCAAGCGATACAGCCCTTTTAAAGGCGCTGTATCTTGCTACTTTTGAAGCTACGAAAAAATGGACCAGCACGATTCGAAACTGGGCACAGGTGTATGGTGAACTGAGTATTATGTACGAAGGCCGTCTTCCGGAGTAACGAATAAACCAGCAAGGGAGACAGGTAGAAAACCGCCTGCTCTTGACATGCCATTCAACAACTGTTATATATAAAATAAGGATGAGAAGCTTTCAAGCTAATCATCCTTGTATATCATAGAAGAATCTTATTTACAGACTTTTTCTCATAGTCTCTTCACGTTTCAAGGCACTGTTTTGTTAATCGCTTACATCGCTTACGTCTAAAATGACAGTACCCTTCATATATACGATTCAGTTATTATTTAATTTTTCTTGATATAGTTTCATTAGTTCAGCAACGCACATACTTTCTGTCATATCCTTAACAGAAAATCCGTATGCCTGCATTACTACTCTATCATTGTTTTGATGTGCTTTTCTTAATTCAGGTGGCATGGCAACTTCATCATAGAGATCGGCAAGACTGCTGTCTGGGTACAGTAGTCTGGCATCGAGAATAGCTTTTGCAGTCTGCTCAATCTTCTGCTTTTGTTGTACGGATGGGGTTGGCCAAGGGAAGTTATTGTATACAATATCATTAGAATAACGATAATCACTTTTGATTCTTCCACAAACAGTACGCATCCATGCCATGTGTACATTAGACGTTAATACTCCAAACTGATACAGTGTAGCATTTGGAATCATATTATTTGCATCACCGCAAATAATATCTGAGTTTACGAATCCAAATGGAATGTATCTCCTGTTTTCTGAAGAATGTCTAGGAATTAAGATATAATTTGTTTCTGGTTGTCTTAACTCCATAAATCGCAATGGAAATTCAGCATATTTGCGAGTTGCTTTTTTGGTGCTTGATAATCTGAAATTTTTTACAGCATCCACTCGTTCTTTAACTAATGGCATTTTTAATAGCTCAGATGGTGAGATATGAATTAACCATAAACACCATCTGGGAATATTATGCAGATATTCTCTTGCTCCAAAAAATTGTTTTATATATTTTAATGATTGTGGCTCCTTTTCTGAGAACAAATTATATTCTTCTTGGTCTAAAAAGAAATTTCCACCATCTACAGGACTACTGCCCTTTACCATTTCCGGCACATCACAAATAGGCTTTTTATTACTTTCTACAAATATATCAGGTGCATTAACAAGATACGCATTGATATTATCGACTATTTGGAAACGGTCGGAAGAATACAATACTCGCTCTTTTGTATTAAGTTTTGTGCTGAATCCCACAATAACACAATGCACATGGGCTTTCTGACTTGCTTCACTGTCCCATATAAAAGTGCGATGTGCAAAATCTATGTGAATATGAAAGCGTTCATATAGAGGTTTCCAAACAGCTGCTACCTGCTCACCCTGTGTAATTGAGTTTGTCGATACAAAGGCTGTTTGAATGACTGTATTCTGCATAAGCTGAGCTGCTTTGAAGTACCATCCGGCAACATAGTCAACCTTTCCTGCTGTCTTATATGGTTTTCCATTTTCATCCACATAGATAGATAATATATCCTCTTTTTGTTCTTTTGTTTGCAGGGAATATCCGATAAACGGAGGATTTCCCATGATATAGGAGAGCTCATTTTTAGGTACAATGTTTTCCCAATCTATACGAAGAGCATTGCCCTCTGTAATATTGGCATTTGTTTTCAGTGGCAAAAAATCAAGGTGCATCAGCACAATGCTTTCAGTTTCTTTCATCATTTGGCTTTCTGCAATCCATAAGGCAGTTTTTGCTACAGTCACAGCAAAATCATTGATTTCGATACCATAGAATTGACTGATTGACACCTGTATTGGACTTATCAATTCATCGCCTAAAACAATTTGGTTTTGTTGCAATATTCTCAATACATCATTTTCAAGACGACGTAAACAGATATATGTTTCTGTTAAGAAGTTTCCAGAGCCACAAGCAGGATCTAAAAATGACAGGGTTGCTAATTTCTTCTGAAAATCCTGTAATTTTCTTTTCTGTGTTCTGGCAACTGCGGTTTGCTGGATTTGATTAAATTCTTCCTTTAATTCGTCTAGGAATAATGGATCGATTACTTTATGTATATTTTCAATAGAAGTATAGTGCATACCTCCACTACGCCGGGTTTCGGGGTTTAATGTGCTTTCAAACACAGCACCGAAAATAGTAGGGCTGATTTCAGACCAGTTAAATTCATCACTGGCTTTGTTCAGTAGCAGTTCACGAATTTCATCGGTGAAAGGGGGGATTTCAATATCTTCGTTTGCAAATAATCCACCATTTACATAAGGGAAGGCAGCTAATTCGGGAAAATCGTCTTTCAGATATTTATCTCTTTTATCAATAGGGGTATCGAGAATCTTGAAAAGGTCTGTCAGCGCACGTCGCATTTTTCTTGTATCAAATTCCGCAAGATAATCATGGAACATTCCATGCCTTCCGAAAATACCGGCATCTTCGGCATAAAGGCAGAACACTAAGCGAACACATAGAATATTTAAGCTCTTCATTGCTCGCTCACTTGTTGGCTCTGCATATTGTTTTGCAAATGCATCATAAAGCAGTCCAACAATTTCGCCTGCAGCTATGGATACTTCCATTTCACGCTTTAAATGCTCGTTTCCATCATCTACAAGAAATTGTAGGCGATAGAATTCCTTATCCAGATTTTTTAACAAAATTTCTTCAGGCTCTCCTCCGGGGCGTTCCATATCATATACAAGAAATGTACTGAAATTGCAGGTTACAACCCAGCGAGGATGTTGCGATACAGGCAGTTCGGTAATATATTTTTTTGCCTGTTGGAAAGGCGTTAATAGAGTGCCGTCTGATTGTCTGATTGGTTTTCGCAGATCTTTCTCAAGACTTTTTTGTTCTATCAAAACCTTGGTTGCGGGAATTACACCATCAATAAAACTTGTATGGTCAAGATGCACTTGTTCCTCAAAATTTATGAACTGCTCGGGGTGATCCACACCATACACATCTCGTAGTAAAGAGAGCCAAAAAGACTGACTTTCACCTTTTTCATAGCCTTTTTCTTTCCAGTATTCAGAAAATTGTTTTGCTGCTTCACGCTGTTGCCTATCGTCCATAAATCTAATTCCTTTCAATCTATTTTCTGTAGCATAGCAAAATAGGGAGATAAGACATATCTCCCTAGTCATTAAATGTTCGCATTTTAAGCTGTAAAGCACTTAAATTATACAAAAATCCTTATATATCAATATTATATTGACTTTTTACAAAAAACTCAATAAAAAAATTACTATAAATGCAGGAAAAGCTAAAGATATATTGCAAAATTTAAAAGGATTTGTGGTTATTTGCCGTAGACTTTTTTTGTCGTGCTTATTTAAAATTCATGTGTATGTTTGCTTGCTGTTAGCTGTATAACACATTAAATAATAGTATGTAGAACATTATCGAGAAAAGGAGGGAAATGCGACACATGAATGTATTTGAAAATTTGAATAAGCAACAAATTAAGGCAGTCAGCCAGATTGATGGTCCTATGCTTGTTCTTGCCGGAGCAGGCAGTGGGAAAACTACCGTTTTGGTGCGTAGAATTATCTATATGATTGAGCAGGGGATAGCTCCTGATAATATTTTGGCTATTACATTCAGCCACAAGGCGGCTATGGAAATGCGTAGCCGGGTATTAAAAAATGTACCGGATAACCTTGGTCGCAATGTTAAGGTGAAAACCTTTCATGCCCTGTGTGCAGAAATACTGAGGAATGAAAAAGAAGCGTTGGGAACGTACATTTTTCATAGAGAAGTCCCCGGTTTTGTTATTTGCAACTCTGATGACTGCCTTTCTGCAGTACAGGAGGCGTTGGAGAAGAACCATCTGGTGGGACTTCCGGAATTGACCGCAGAAGGAATGCTTGAGAGAATCAATAGGGTAAAGAATGAAGGTGTGACAGTCGATGATTTCAGGGAGCAATGGCTGAGAACAAGAAATTTTGTAGATGATGTTTTCTTAAAAGTGTATCGAGAATATCAGGCAATCTTGCAGAAAAATGGGTGTTTGGATTTTAATGACCTTATCATGTATGTTCTGGAGCTTTTTGAAAAGTGTCCGGAGATTCTGAAGAAGTATCAAGAGCAGTACCGATATATCATGGTGGATGAGTACCAGGATACGAATCACCTGCAGTATGAGTTGGTACAAAACCTTGCAGACGGCTATAAAAATCTGTGCGTAGTCGGTGATGATGACCAGAGCATTTATGGCTTTCGTGGAGCAGATATTAACAATATTCTGCATTTTAAAAAGGACTACTTGCAGGCGGAAGTAGTAATTCTGGCACAGAATTACCGGTCGAGTGGCTACATTGTTGATGCAGCTAATTAGGTCAGTTTACAAGGAACTACACCCAGACCACGAAACGGGGGCTGCTGACAACAAATAAAGGCTGAGTATCAAGCACCGGGAAAGTGCGAGATATTCAGCCTGTTTTGTTGTCCGGGGTTTCCAAAGGGGCTTGCCCCTTGGCACACGACTTTGCTTGCAAAGTGTAGTGTGTTATACGCTCTGTCGGCGTTGCTGCGAAAATGTGGTTGCCGCAGGAAAGGGCAAGCACATTTGAAGCAGCAGGAAAACAGGGCTGTGATTGTGTGGCGTGGAGCCGCAAGCACAGGGCTGGTTTCGTCAGCAGACAGGGCGTATATGAAAGCCCCCGTCCCTCGTCCTACGCCGGACTTGTGGATACATTCCCGCAAAAATTGAAATGGGCGGGAAGCCATTTTAAGGCTTTCCCGCCTTGATTGCCCATCAGCAAAGGCGGGCGGGACTGTCAACGGCGGCGCATGAAAATGCGCCGTTCATCTTGACCGTTGACTGGCTCGACGGGATTTGCTATCTGCTCGACAAACTGGAAGTTGTCATTTTGACGACTCTGTTAAAGACGATTTGCTATACCAAATAACCCCGCATTTATTGCGTCACCTAAATATTGGATAGCATCTGCTAAAATCAAAGATGCTCCCACAATTGCGAGTGCAATTATTATAGCACCAATCAGTTTTTGCCAGTCTTTCATAACAATACCCTCACTTCCAAATTCAAATTTGTTGTTCTCTTACTTCCGCCCCCGTTGTGGGGTTGGATTTTTCAGCAAGTCCGACTTCTCCGCAATCTTTTTCAGCCACTTCCTTTCTTCATCGGACAACTTTTTGTAATTCAGTTTGAGCCGTTTACAGATAAACGCCAAAGCCGCTTGTTCTGGGTCGCTGTCTGGGCTGGCGGCTTCGTCAACAGTCTGTAAGAAATCTTCCA
>OLFU01000714.1_pt1:0-32500 | contig 36736 bp, 26 predicted proteins | sample 1605161 | NCBI WGS metagenome assembly OLFU01 (sample SAMEA3888914, study PRJEB22519) | human gut metagenome | biome: human gut; feature: human-associated habitat; material: faeces | place: Denmark | collected 2011
TCGCTCAAAACAAAGCAGACATTGCTCAGAATAAAGCAGATATCGCTCAAAACAAAGCAGACATTGCTCAGAATAAAGCAGATATCGCTCAAAACAAAGCAGACATTGCTCAGAATAAAGCAGATATCGCTCAAAACAAAGCAGACATTGCTCAGAATAAAGCAGATATCGCTCAAAACAAAGCAGACATTGCTCAGAATAAAGCAGATATCGCTCAAAACAAAGCAGACATTGCTCAGAATAAAGCAGATATCGCTCAAAACAAGACCGATATCAAGAACCTTGATAATCGTGTAACCAATGTTGAAGAGCTTGCTAAGAAGCACACCACTGTTACCGCAGGTGACAACATTGCTGTAACCGAAAGCACCAATAAAGACGGTGGCAAAGAATACAAGGTTGCTTTGAACAAGGATATTAACCTTGACAGCGTAACCACTGGCCAAACCGTAATGAACAACGATGGCTTGAAGGTTGGTAAAGACGTAAGCGTAACCGCAACTGCTGTAATTGCAGGCAAGACTTCCATCAGCGATGAAGGTGTAAAAGTTGGCGACAAGACCTATATCAGCGATAAAGGCCTGAATGCTAATGACCAAAAGGTTACCAATGTTGCTGCAGGTGAACTCAGCGCAACCTCCAAGGACGCTGTAAATGGTAGCCAGCTCTATGAAACGAACCAGGCGATTGCCAACAACGCAACCAACATTTCGTCACTGAGCCATTCTATCAGCAACCTCGACAACCGTGTCAACAAAGTCGGTGCCGGTGCTGCGGCTTTGGCAGCATTACATCCATTGGATTTTGATCCGGATGCGAAGTGGGACTTTGCGGCAGGCTATGGCAACTACCGCGGCGCCAATGCAGCTGCTGTTGGGGCATACTATCGTCCGAATGAAGACACGATGTTCTCTGTAGGCGGTACCTTTGGTAATGGCGAAAACATGGTTAATGTCGGCGTAAGCTTCAAACTAGGTTCCGGAAGCAGTCATGTATCGACTTCTCGTGTAGCGATGGCGAAGGAAATTAAAGAACTGCGCGGTGAATTGGAAGCTATGAAGTCAGCCATGCTCGATGCCAATGCAGGTAAGAAGATAGATACATCCAAGCTGCAGCTCTTCCCGGATGTACCGCAGAATCACTGGGCTTACGAATACGTAGCACAGCTGGCCGGCGACAGCATGATCGAAGGCTATCCGGATGGCAACTTTGCCGGAGACCGCCCGATGACGCGGTATGAATTTGCAGCTATCTTGTATCGTGCCATGACAAAAGGCGCTGTCTTGTCCGACAAGATCCTCAGCGAATTCTCGCATGAATTAGAATACTTCACTGTCGATACGATAGCAAAAGACAAAGCAGGCAATCCGACGATTCAGCGTGTTCGCATAGTCAAAGAAAACAAAAATAAATAAGCTCAACGAACCATTAAATAACGGATAGGAAAAAGAACGATGCAAAGAGAAAAATTTTCTCGATGCATCGTTCTTTTTTTGTTGGTTGCTTGTTGCCTGATTCTAATCTTTGATACATATGATATAATACCAGGAGAAATACGAATTAACATGGAAGTGTAAGTGATGAGGTATTCTATAGATTTACTTGTTCAAGGCAGGTGAGATTATAGTGAATAAGGCATACCGATACAGACTCTATCCAACAACTGAACAAAAAATTATGTTTGCCAAGACTTTCGGCTGTGTCCGATTCATCTATAATAAAATGTTGAGTGACCGCCTTGACTATTACAAGGAAACAGGCAAAAAGCTACATAACACGCCTGCGCAGTACAAGGAAGAATTCCCTTGGCTGAAAGAAGTGGATAGTTTAGCCCTTGCCAATGCCCAAATGAACCTGAATAAGGCCTATAATAACTTTTGGAATGATAGCAAGCATTTCGGCAAGCCGCGCTTCAAGTCCAAGAAGAATCGTCGTGCTTCGTATTCCACGAACAACCAGAAAGGCTCTGTCCGAATCGGGGGCCATAAGGTGAAACTGCCGAAAGTCGGTTGGGTGAAATTATGCCAACATCGTCCCTTGCCGGAGAACAGTATCATAAAGACCGTGACCATCAGCAAGACGCCATCCGGAAAGTACTATATCAGTATGCTGGTGGAGTATGAAAACCAAATACTCCCTGTCATACCGAAGACCTTCCTGGGCCTGGATTTTGCGATGCACAGCTTGTATGTGGCTTCCGATGAGGATGAGGCTAAGTATCCCGATTTCCTGCGAAAGGCAGAGAAGAGACTGGCTAAGGCACAGCGGAAGCTATCCCAAAAGCAGAAAGAAAGTCATAACAGAGAAAAACAAAGGCTGCGTGTAGCTATTCTCCATGAGAAAGTGGCCAATCAACGCCGGGATTTCCTGCATAAGAAGGCTCGCTACCTCGCAGACCGCTATGATGTCATTGGCATTGAGGATATCAGCGTCAAAGCGATGGCAAAGCGGAAAAAGGGTGGCAAGTTCAGCTTTGGCAAATCCGTAGCTGACAATGGCTGGAATATGTTCACGAACATGTTGGAATATAAATTGGCTTGGCAAGGCAAAAAGCTTATCAAGATAGACAAGTGGTATCCAAGCAGCCAACTGTGCCATGTTTGCGGATATCAGAACCACGAAACCAAGGACTTATCTGTAAGGGAATGGGATTGCCCTAAATGTGGCAGTCACCATAATCGCGATAAGAACGCTGCCATAAATATCCGAGAAGAAGCCAGGCGGATATCTGCCTGACGTAATCCATAAAATACCGTGGGTCGCACGGGAATCTACGCCTGTGGAGAGATTGTAAGCCGCCGCAACTCTTTGGAGTCCGTGGCGCTGTTCTCGTTGAAGCAGGAAGCTCCCGCCTCTATAGGCGGGAGTACGTTCACTGGCATATCTCTCAGCAGTATCTAATTTGACGAAAAAATTTATATCTGCTATAATAATCTTGTCCGAAGGGAAATCGAAGGAAGAGACTGAGGAAACATGGACACTCATGAGGAATCCTCCGATAGAACTAGGACGTAACGTTTCATTCTATTTTTTGAAGGAGGAGTTCTTTATGAAAAAGACTCTCGTATCCGCTCTGACGACGGCTCTCGTTGTTGGCGCTGCTAGCACGACGTTTGCTGCTGCAAACCCGTTCTCCGATGTACCGGCTGACCACTGGGCTTACGACGCTGTATCCCAGCTCGCAGCTGATGGCGTCATCGAAGGTTATGGTGACACGACGTTCCGTGGCAACCAGAACATCACGCGTTATGAGATGGCTCAGATGATCGCAAAGGCTATGGCTAAGACGGATGTCTCCGCTGCTGATAAGGCCCTGATCGACAAACTCGCTGCTGAGTTCTCCGATGAGCTCAACAACCTCGGCGTCCGCGTAAGCAACCTCGAGCGCAATGCTGACAACGTAAAGTGGAACGGCAAAGCTGAGTACACGTACTACAGCCATCGCGATAAGGATGCAAACACGAAGACGAACGATGATCAGCTCCTGTTCCGCCTCGAGCCGAGCGCTGAAGTCAACAGCCATTGGCATGTCAATGCACGTCTCGATGCTTCCACGGACCTCGCAAAGGACAGCGCTGATGTCAACAGTGAGCATGGCAAGGACAGCATCCAGGACACGGATGTTACGCTCAAGCGCGTTTGGGCTCAGGGCAACTACGACAACTTCCAGGTCAAACTCGGTAAGTTCGCTCAGATTGATAGCGACAGTATCTTCGATACCTCGTTCTCCGGCGCTGAAGTCCAGTTCGGCAACAAGGTAACGTTCACGGCTGGTGCTGGCCGCCAGAGCATGGACAACGACAGCGATTTCACGCAGAAGTTTGGCCATGACGAAGATACAGCAAATTATCAGTATGCCGGCCTCGGCTATGCAGATGGCAAGTTCGTCGGCGGCGTTGACTACCATCATCTGAATACTGACAGCTTCCAGTATGTAAAGAAAGATGGCACGAAAGATGGCGCAAAGCAGGCCAACGAAGATAATGCCAATATCTGGCTCGCAAAGGCTGCTTATCGCTTCGATAAGACGAATGCCCTGAACGGCTTCTATGCCAACAACACGTCGGCTGACGAACTCGACAAGGCTTGGAGCGCTCAGTACAGCTACAAGGGTGCTGAGGCTGAGAACAAGGGCACTTGGGGTGCTTGGGCAGCTTATCGCTACCTCGGCCAGAACACGGATCTGTTCTCCACGTTCGATGTAATCCTCGCTGGTCAGAAGGGCTGGGAAGTCGGCACGAACTACGCTCCGTTCAAGAACGTTGTTGCAACGCTGCGCTATGGCAACGGCAAGGATCTCCTTACGGACAATAAGATCGAGAACCTCTTCGGCCGTATCGAGATGTTCTTCTAATCCTTCGATTAGCAGATTTCCATCGCAATCAAAAGACCTCCGCTTCGGCGGAGGCCTTTTTTGTTGCCACAGACATACCTTTCCCTTATAATAGTAATGTCGCGCCTGTGAAATGGCAAACCGACCAGAGGGGAGGTGCCGTTTTTCATGACAGATTTGTTGCTATCCTTTTTTGTCAGCGTTCTGGCCGGTATTGTTTCCAACTGGCTTTACGCTAAGATTTCTCGTCGCGACGATGCCTAAACTGTCACCATGATTCACCACTCATGGATGACAAAACAGCCCTTGTCAAGTGGTCACCACACCATGTTGACAAGGGCTGTTTCAGTGCCGTATCCAGACAGATGACGGCGTTGCTTCCTTTTCGACTTCATTATAACACACTGCCGGTAGTCTTGCAAACTACTAACATGCTTGACATTTTTAGGGTGTGTAGTAAACTGAAAAGAGAATCTGACTCGGTACGAGAAAAGGGGATATTTCATGCCAAACCGTGCAGCCTGGGCGGAGATCGATCTTCGCGCCCTGAGACATAATTACGAAGAAATCAAGAAGAACATTCGCGGCGGGGCGAAGCTCTGTGCGGTCGTCAAGGCAGACGCCTACGGCCACGGTGCTCTGGCTGTCGCACGCGTCGCGGTGGAGGCGGGGGCCTCGTATCTCGCAGTGGCGACGCTCGGCGAGGCCATCGAGTTGCGCGAGGCGGGCTTCACGACGCCAATCCTGCTCCTCGGTCTTGTGCTGCCGGACGAGGCGCGCGACATCGTCGACTACGATGTCACGCAGGTCGTCTGTGAGCTGCCGCTCGCAGAGGCCATCTCGCGCGAGGCCGTGCGCCAGCACAAGGTGGCAAAGGTGCACCTCAAGGTCGAGACGGGCATGGGCCGCATCGGCATCCGCCCCGAGGAGATCGGCGCGCTGGCCGCGGCGGTCAAGAAGCTGCCGAACATCGAGATCGAGGGCATGTTCTCCCACTTTGCGATGGCGGACAGCAAGGACAAGACGTACACGAAGGGCCAGCTCGTGAAGTTTGAGCAGGCGTTGAAGGCGGTCGAGGCGGCTGGCGTGACGCTGAAAATCCGCCACATCGCGGAGTCGGCGGCCATCCTCGAGATACCGGAAGCACACTATGACATGGTGCGCGCCGGCGTCATCCAGTACGGCATGTGGCCGTCGGACGAGGTCACGCATCCGATTGACATCCGCCCGGTCATGAAGGTCTGCGCCAAGGTCGTCTTCATGAAGACCCTGCACCCGGGCGAGAGCATCGGCTACGGCCGCCAGTTCATCGCCGCGCGCGAGAGCCGCATCGCGACGCTGCCCATCGGCTATGCCGACGGCTACATCCGCGCCTACGGCAACGGCGGCTACGTCTCGTTCGGCGGCCGCAAGGCGCCAATCGCAGGCCGCGTCTGCATGGACCAGGTCATGGTCGACGTCACGGATCTGCCGGATGTCAAGGAGGGCGACACGGCCGTCCTGTTCGGCGATGAGACGGTCACGGCCGACACGGCGGCCAAGTGGCTCAATACCATCAACTACGAGGTCACCTGCCTGATCTCGCCGCGCGTGCCGCGCGTCTATAAAGGCTGATGGCCGTTTGATTGATTGTACACGAAAAGGAGCATCCCGTTGCGGAGATGCTCCTTTTTTATGCCTTTAGGCGCTCTGCATGGTTCAGGGATTACTCGACCTGGCCCCTCCAGTAGGCGAGGTCGGCGTCATTGAGCGGCAGGTCGATCGTCTGACCGTCCTTGTAACTGTAGCGGAAGCGGACGGTCGAGGCCTTCTTGATGTCGTCGAGCGTGGCGGCCGGCAGGAAGACGGAAATCTCGTTCTCTTTCTGGAAGGAGCCAGCGTCCTTCTGCTTGACGGAGGCGATCAGCGGCCACTCCTTGGAGTCGGTCACGAGCGTGACCTTGGAATCGGCCTTGGCGCCGTCGTAGCGCGTATCCCAGACGGTGAAGTGGGCGCTCGTCGCCGAGCCGTCCGAGCCGCGCAGGCCCGTGAACTCGATGCGCGCATAGGCCGAGAGACTGTCGGCCGTGCGCGTGTCGTGCGCGTGGAAGTAGAGCAGCGTGCCGAGAAAGGCCGCAACGATGATGAGTAGGATGGTGATTGCTTTTTTCATGGATAGGTCTCCTATAAAATTAGTCAGACTAATCGTATCATCCTGTTTCGTCCTTGTCAATGCATCTCTTTTAGAAGCAAAAGAGAAATTCTTCACAAAATTACCGTAAGTTATCGTAAATAACATGAAATTTTGCAAATTGGTGCTGCGCCTGCCGTAAATGGTCACATTTCTGGCTTTTTCGACCATTTCACCCATTGTAAAAGCACGCGAATTATTATATAGTATATCAATAGAAAAGAGGGCGTTCATGGTGCGGCGGCTGCATTTCCCGCTGCTTTTCAGCCAGTTCTGCCATAATCTTTTCAGAAGGTATGATATCATTCTTTTATCGGTTGGAAGGGGATTTCAATAAAATGTTTGGTATGTCAATGGATATCGGCATCGACCTTGGCACAGCCAACGTGCTGGTCTATGTGAAGGGCAAGGGCATCGTGCTGCGCGAGCCGTCCGTCGTCGCGGTGGACAAGGACACGAACCGTGTGCTGGCCATCGGCGAAGAGGCGCGCCGCATGATCGGCCGCACGCCGGGCAACATCGTCGCCATCCGCCCGCTGCGCGAGGGCGTCATCGCGGACTACGACATCACGGAGAGCATGCTGCGCCACTTCATCGAGAAGGTCGTCGGCCGCAGTTTCGTCTTCCGCCCGCGCATCATGATCTGCATCCCGTCGGGCTGCACGATGGTCGAGCAGCGCGCGGTGCAGGAAGCTGCTGAGCAGGCCGGCGCGCGCCACACGCAGCTCATCGAGGAGCCGCTCGCGGCAGCGCTCGGCGCCGGTCTCGACATCGTGGAGCCGTGCGGCTCGATGATCGTCGACATCGGCGGCGGCACGACGGACATCGCGGTCATCAGCCTCGGCGGCATCGTCAACAGCGAGTCGCTGCGCATCGCCGGCGACAAGTTCGACTCGGACATCATCGCCTATGTCAAGCGCGCGTTCAACCTCATGATCGGCGAGCGCACGGCGGAGGACATCAAGTTCAAGGTCGGCGCTGCGTATCCTGAGGCGCGCGATGAGACGCTCGACATCCGCGGCCGCGATCTCCTGACGGGCCTGCCGAAGACGGTGCAGATCACGACGAAGCAGGTGGCAGAGGCCATCGGCGCTTCTGTCTCGCGCATCGTCGAGTGCGTCAAGAAGGTCCTCGAGGAGACGCCGCCGGAGCTCTCGGCGGACATCATGGACCGCGGCATCATCCTGACGGGCGGCGGCGCGCTGCTCTTCGGCCTCGACGAGCTCATCCGCCGCGAGACGGATATCCCGACGGCACTTGCGGATGACCCGCTCTCCTGCGTCGCACTCGGCTGCGGCAAGGCGCTCGACACGTTCTCGAAGTTCGACGGCAAGGCCATGAACCTCAAGATCGGGAAATAAAGGCTGTGCTTTCCTTCCCCGCATCTGCGCATCTGCGCCGTGCGAGGAAGGTTTTTTATATGGGAAGGGGTACTATGATGAACAGGATTCTTCGGCGCGCGGCTGTGTTTGCGGCTGCGGCGCTGTTTCTGGGGCAGAGCTTCGCGATGGCGGCGGGGCTGACCTCGATGCGCTTCCACAGCGGCAGCGAGCACGACCGCGTGGTCTACGAATTCACGGATTTGCCGGCCTATACGACTGCCGTATCGGCCGACGGCCGCACGCTGACGCTTGACCTCGCCGACACTTCGTACAAGGGCTTTGCGGCCGTGCCGGCCAAGGGCAGCCGCATCGAGTCGATTGCCTACAATAAAAAGGGCAAGCACCTCATCGTGACGATGAAGCTCAAGGCGGGCCTCTCGTATCAGGTCCGCACGCTGAAGAACCCGACGCGGATCTTTGTCGATGTCGTGCCGGATACAGCGGTGAGCATGCCTTCGAGCAAACCTGCTTCGAGTAAGACGACTACCAGCAAGCCATCTTTGGGCAAGCCTGCTTCGGGCAATGCCTCTGGCATGTCGGGGGCCATCGACGGCGACTACGTGCAGGAGGTCGCGCCGGGGCTTACGGAACACACGTATGTATACTGGGACGACTACGGCAAGATCTCGGCCTGGCTCTTAGAGGCGGACCCCGCGCGCTACCGCCTCGTGCCGGCCCTGGCCAAGGGCAGGATACCGGGGCGTGAAGCGGTCAGCGGCATCGTCGCGAGAGCTGGCGGCATCGCGGGCATCAATGCCTCGTACTTCGCACCGGCAGGCGACATCCTCGGCGTCACGCAGATGAACGGCCAGACGGTCGGCACGACGTACTACACGCGTTCGGCCTTCGGCCTGCGCAAGGACGGCACGCCTGTCTTCGGCAAGATCTCGTATGACGGCATGGTCACGATGGGCGGCGTCAGCGTCAGCGTGGCTGGCGTTGACTGCGAGCGCGGCGCGGACAGCCTCGTCATCTACAATCGCGCTTATGGCGCTTCGACGGGCACGAATGAGTACGGCCGCGAGTACGTCGTGCGCGGCGGCCGCGTCACGGACATCCGCCAGAACGATTCGCCGATCCCCGCCGACGGATGCGTCATCTCGGTGCACGGCACTGTGGCCGATGAGCTCGCCGGCGTGCAGGTCGGCGACCCCGTATCCATCGAGGAGAATCTCGGCGGCGGCTGGCAGGGGATGGACTTCATCATCGGCTGCGGCCCGCGCCTCGTCGCGAACGGCCGCGTCAATGTGACGGTCGATGAGGAGGACTTCCCGGCTGACATCCGCATCGGCCGCGCGCCGCGCAGCGCTGTCGGCATCACGAAGGACGGCCGCTATCTCTTGGCTGTCGTCGACGGCCGCCAGTCGCACAGCGTTGGCCTGACGCTGACGGACTGGGCGCGGCTGCTCGTGAAGTTCGGCGCGCAGGATGCGCTGAACCTCGACGGCGGCGGCTCGTCCGACCTCGTCGTGAACGGCGAGGTCCAGAACTCTCCGTCGGACGGCCAGGAGCGCCTCGTCGGCGACGCCCTGGTCCTCGTCGCGAAGTGAGACATTGGCAGCAGCCCACATTTCACGATCGGGAATGCACAGGACTGGACGAGTATGCTATAATGGAAACTAACAGTATTTTTCCCATTTTATTTGATTCTTGATTTTGCGTTTACGAGGTGAGTACGTTTGCATAGATTCATGAAGAAGGTCATCGCGACGGGCATCGCTGCGATGTGCTTCGCAACGGCTGCTGTGCCAGCCCATGCGATGGACCCGATCTTGCCGTTCCGGGATGTCAAGGGTGGCATGACGGGCACGGCCTATACCGTAGTGGACAGCTCGGGCGAGATCCGCAGCTTCGATGTGGACATCGTGGGCAATATGGACAATGGCAAGGGGTCGTCACGCATGATCATGGCACGCGCACGCGGCCCCGTGATTGAGCAGGCGGGCGGCATCCTGCAGGGCATGAGCGGCAGCCCCGTCTACGTCAACGGCCGCCTCGTCGGCGCCGTGGCGGCCGGCATCAAGGAGATGACGCCATACACGTTCTTCATCACGCCAATCGAGGACATGATGAAGCTCTGGACGATGCCGGACACGAAGAACAAGACGCGCCTCAAGACGGTCAACATGCACAAGGTCGTCGAGGAGCGCAAGAAGCAGGCGGCTAAGGAGAAGGAAGAGGAGAACAAGAAGGCCGAGACAAGCGGCAATGCCATCCTCAACCGCATCATGGACGTCATCCACGAGGCTGAGGACACGTCCAAGGAGATGAAGGCCAAGCAGGAAGCAGCCGAGAAGGAAACGGCTGAGAAAGAAAAGGCCGAGGCTGAGAAAGCCAAGTCTGCTGATGTAGAGACGGCGGATCAAGCGGCCGCCAAGGATGCGGCCAAAGTCGAGGAGGCAGCGGATGCGCCTGCCGAGGAGGCCGCGACTGCTGAAGATAAGGCAGCAGTTGACGAGGCGGCCAAAGCGGCTACTCCGGTCAAGGACGCCGCGGCCGCGAAAACGGCTGCAGCAACTGAGGATAAGGCTCAGGCTAAGGATAAGAAAGCCCTGACGAAGCAGCCCAAGGCTGTCATGTACCTCTCGGGCTTCAGCCAGCCGGGCATCGACTTCCTGCAGAAGAATGTGCCGATTGGTCGTGATGTGACCTTCATGCCGATGGGCGTCCGCACGGAAGGCGAGGGCAATACGCTCTACAACGCGAGCCTCAAGCCGGGCAGTGCCGTCGGCGTCGCCATCGTCTACGGCGATTTCGCCGTCGGTGCGACGGGCACGGTCACGGCTGTGGACGGCAAGAAGATCCTCGGCTTCGGCCATCCGTTCCTGCATCGCGGCAACGTCAACTACTTCATGACGGACGCGACGGTTGTCGGCACGATCAGCGGCCAGAGCAATGGCATGAAGATCGCGAATATCGGCAACATCATCGGCCGCATCAGCCAGGACCGCGAGACGGGCATCGCGGGCACGATCGGCGACTTCCCGACAGTCGTGCCGGTCAAGGTCCGCATCAAGGATACGACGCTCGGCCGCACGGATGATTACGGTGCGCGCATCGCCTACGACGAGGACTTCTTACCGGAGCTCTCGGGCGGCATCGCCTATGCGGCGATGACGAAGACGTCGGACACGCTGGCCGGCAGCACGGCCAATGTCCACTTCACCATCCGCACGAATGCGGCAGAAGGCGGCAAGTTCGAGCGCAGCAACATGTTCTATAACACGGCCGACGTCGGCCAGATCGCGGTCGGCGAGCTCATGCAGGCCATGAGCATCGTCTGCTCGAATACGGAACAGGAGTCGGACATCGTCGATGTCCAGGTCGATGTGCAGATGGAGAACGGCCGCAAGACGGCGACGCTCGTCTCGGCTGTGCCCGACAAGGCGACGGTCAAGCCGGGCGACCTCGTCAAGTTCACGACGACAATCAAGCCGTACCGCCGCGACAAGGAGACGCTGCTCATCCCGTACCGCGTGCCCGTGACGGCACCTGAGGGGCCGCTGACGCTCGACATCCGCGGCGGCGGTGTCGCGCCGATCGCGCAGCTCAAGCTCCTGCAGCAGACGGGCCTCGACCTCATCGCGCAGGAAGACAAGACGGCGACGACGAAGGATAAGCTCCAGAGCCTCAAGCAGACGGGCCGCAACAATGAGATCATCATCGCGCCTGGTGCACAGGCCCAGGTGATAACGCCGGCGCAGCAGCGCAAGGCCGCACGCGAGGCGGCCAAGGCGGCCCGCGAGGCCGCGCAGCAGCGCAAGTTCTCGTTCTCGCTGAACCAGCCGAAGAACGAGAACACGGGCGAGACGAAATTCACGACGAACTATATCATCGACAATGTCATCCACAGCACCCTGCAGGTCGAGAGAAAGTGACCGCCCCCTATTGTCAGCAGGTGAATATGATGATACACTGGAAAATGATGCTTTAAGCACAGCGGGCGAAGTGGCTGTGCTGCTATAGGAGGAAAAAGGACTTAAATGGAAAAGTTGGTTATACATGGCGGACGCCGGCTGGAGGGCCGCGTCAAGATCAGCGGGGCGAAGAATGCGGTACTGCCGATTATCGCGGCAACTCTTCTCGGACAGGATTCGCCGAGCCTTCTCGACGAAGTGCCGGCGCTTGAAGATGTGCATACGATCACGGAGGTACTGCAGAAACTCGGCGTCAAGGCAGAGTTCCGCAAGGAGACGCATCAGCTGTTTGTCGACAGCACGGTCATCGGCAGCTGCGAGGCGCCGTACGATCTCGTGCGCAAGATGCGCGCCTCCTTCCTGATCATGGGACCGCTGCTCGCTCGCTGCGGACAGGCCAAGATTTCCCTGCCGGGCGGCTGTGCCATCGGCACGCGTCCCATCGACCTCCACCTCAAGGGCTTCGAGGCTCTCGGCGCAGAGATCCGCGTCGGCCACGGCTTCATCGAGGCAGCTGCTCCGGAAGGCCTCAAGGGCGCGAAGATCTACCTCGACTTCCCGAGCGTCGGCGCGACGGAGAATATCATCATGGCGGCTTCCATGGCCGAGGGGCAGACGGTTCTCGAGAATCCGGCCCAGGAGCCGGAGATCGTGGACCTCGCAAATTACCTCAACGTCATGGGCGCGAAGATCCGCGGCGCCGGCACGAATGTCATCAAGATCGACGGCGTGCCGAAGCTCACGGGCCGCGACTACACGATCATCCCGGACCGCATCGAGGCGGGTACCTACATGGTGGCTGCTGCGATGACGCGCGGCGATGTCTACATCGAGAACGCAATCAGCGAGCACCTCAAGCCGGTCATTGCCAAGCTCAAGGAAGCCGGCGTGACGATCGAGGAGGATGTCAACGGCATCCGCGTGACGTGCGACCGCCGCACGAAGTCGGTCGACATCAAGACGATGCCGTATCCGGGCTTTCCGACGGACATGCAGGCCCAGTTCATGGCGATGCTGGCCATCTCGGAGGGCACGGGCGTCGTCACGGAGACGGTCTTCGAGAATCGCTTCATGCACGTCGATGAGCTCAAGCGCATGGGCGCGAAGATCAAGATCGACGGCCGCACCTCGATCGTCGAGGGCGTGGAGAAGCTCTACGGCTGCCAGGTCAAGGCAACGGACCTGCGCGCCGGCGCAGCGATGGTCCTCGCGGGCCTCGTCGCGGAGGGTGAGACGCAGGTCGGCTACATCCACCACATCGACCGCGGCTACGACAATCTCGTCGAGAAGCTCGTCGGCCTCGGCGCGGACATCTGCCGCGTCGACCAGTAATCAAACAAGCAAGAGGCTGTTGACAAACGACAGCCCTTTTCTTTTATCTTGGATTCATAGGAGAGTTATCATGAGCATCATCGAAACGCCGCTGCAGCTGCAGCACCTTGCCCTGAAGAACCGGATCATCCGCTCGGCCGTGCACAGTTTCCTCGCAGGGGAAGACGGCTACATGACGGCGGCCGAATACAACATGTATGAGGTACTGGCGAAGAACGGCATCGGCACGATCATCACGGGCCACTGCTGCGTAGACCCGCTGGGCCGCGCCAATCCGGAACAGGTCAACATCTACGAGGACTGCTTTACGGACCAGTTCCGCAAGGCTGTCGCGATTGCCCATGCGCACGATGTGCGCTTCATCCCGCAGATCAACCACGCTGGCCCGCGTGCCATCGACAACGAGGACCTCGTCGACGTCGTCGCGCGCCCGCTCAAGAAGGGCCGCCATGCGCGCGCGCTGACGGTGGAGGAGATCCACCACATCGAGCAGTGCTTCATTGAAGCGGCAAAGCGCCTGCAGCAATCTGGCTGCGACGGCGTCCAGCTCCATGCGGCCCACTCGTACCTGCTCTCGCGCTTCCTCGATCCGACGTTCAACCAGCGCGAGGACGCATACGGCGGTACCATCGAGAACCGCTTCCGCATGACGGAGGAGATCATCCGCGGCATCCAAGAGGCCTGTGGTGAGGACTTCCCGGTGCTGCTCAAGGTCAATGTCGACACGAAGGCGGAGGATGCCGAGGGCTATCACCGCGACATGGTCTGGCTGCTGCAGCGCGCGAAGGCACTCGGCGTCGAGCTCGTCGAGTTCTCGGGCGTTGACTTCATCAATCAGCCGAAGACGGCGACGCTCTACTACCTGCCGCAGATCAAGCGCCTGCACGAAGAGGTGCCCAACATGCCGCTGAGCCTCGTCGGCGGCGTGCGCTCGCTCGCGGACATGGAGACGGTCATCGAGGCGGGCATCGCGTGCGTCTCGCTCGGCCGCGCTTTGATTGCCGAGCCGGATTTCGTCACGAAGGAGCTTTCTGGCGGCGAGAAGTCCATCTGCCTCTCGTGCAGCCGTTGCTTCGTGCTGCCGCACATGCACCCCGGCATCCGCTGCGTCTGGGTCTGGAAGAAGGAACGCGCAAAAATGAAAACACTCTGAAAATTACTTCTTTCCTTTACAAGTTGACAACTATATAATCGAGTGCTAAGATACAAACTATCCATTAAGTGTTTATCGCAACGATGCGAATGACCTTGTCGACGGCATGTATCTTGCCTGAAGACAAACGGGCCCCGTTCGCGAACATTGCGAACGGGATTTATTGTATGCTTTATTTGGGTAGGAAAGAGGGATTCATATGACAGGATTAATGCTTGTCGGTATCGCACTCGTCTGGTTCGCGTGTGCGTACTTATTCTATGGGCGCTGGCTCGCGAAGACTTGGGGCATCGACCCGAAGGCTCCGACGCCGGCTGTCCGCAAGAACGATGGCCAGGATTACTCCCCGGCCTCGCGCTTCACGGTCTTTGCACATCAGTTCTCGTCCATCACGGGCGCAGGCCCTGTGACCGGCCCAATCATCGCAGCGATGTTCGGCTGGCTGCCGGCCTTCCTCTGGATCCTGATCGGCGGCGCGTTCTTCGGCGCAGTCCAGGATTTCACGGCGCTCTACGCATCGGTCAAGAATGAAGGCAAGTCGATGGGCCTGCTGATTGAGCAGTACGTCGGCCGCACGGGACGCCGCCTGTTCCTGCTGTTCAGCTGGCTCTTCACGCTGCTCGTCATCGCGGCCTTCGCGGATATCATCGCGAAGACGTTCAACGGCTTCGGCGCCAACGGCACGCTCAACACGCCGGGCGCACAGGCCGCTACGATTTCCATGCTCTACATCGTTGTCGCCATGGGCTTCGGCATCTTCATCAGCAAGGTCAAGCCGTCCGGCGTCCTGAAGTTCATCGTTGCCGTCGTGCTCGTCATCGCGATGTTCGCGGTCGGCATGCAGTTCCCGCTTTATTTCGATGTGCCGACTTGGCGCTACATCGTCTTCGGCTACTGCTTCATCGCAGCCGTCCTGCCGATGTGGCTGCTCATGGAGCCGCGCGATTACCTGAGCTCCTTCCTGCTTCTCGGCATGGTCGCCGGCGGCGTCATCGGTGTCATCGCCGCCAACCCGTCGGTCAATATGCCGGCTTTTGTCGGTTTTGAAGTCAGCGGCAAGCCGCTGTTCCCGATCCTCTTCATCACGATCGCCTGCGGCGCGGTCTCCGGTTTCCACAGCCTCGTATCTTCCGGCACGTCTTCGAAGGCCATCGCCAATGAGAAGGATATGCTGCCAGTAGGCTATGGCGCGATGCTCTGCGAGTGCATGCTCGGCGTCGTCGCTCTGGCCATCGCCTGCGCTGCTGCCTCGAACGGTGTCATGGCACAGGGCACGCCGTTCCAGATCTTCGCAGCTGGCATCAGCACGTTCTTCACGAACATCTTCGGCCTGCCGGCCGGCTTCTCTGCCTGCTTCATCACGATGTGCGTATCGGCACTCGGCATGACGACGATTGACTCCGTCGCCCGCATCGGCCGCATGTCCTTCCAGGAGATGATCAAGCCGAGCGATGGCGTCGAGGCAAGCGGTGCGCAGAAGTTCTTCATGGACAAGTACGTCTCCACGATCCTCACGCTCATCTTCGCCTATGGCCTCTGCCTCGCTGGCTACATGAATATCTGGCCGCTGTTCGGCGCAGCCAACCAGCTGCTCTCCGCACTCGTCCTGATCTCGCTCGCCGTCTTCCTCAAGATGACGAACCGCAAGGGCTGGATGCTCTACGTGCCGATGGTCTTCATGTTCATCGTCACGATGACGGCGCTCGTCATGAGCGTTTACGGCGGCATCATGAAGCTCATGGCCGGCAAGTTCCTCATCGGCGTCGACGGCCTGCAGCTCGTGCTCGCCATCGCCCTGATGACGCTCGCGTGCCTCGTCGTCAAGCACTGCGGCAAGGAGCTCCTCGACAAAGGTCAGGCTGCTCTTGGCAAATGATCGCGTTCGTTTGAACTGACTGTAATTCGATAACCCTGAGTCATAGAAAGCCCCGGTCCCGGATGATTTTCATCCAGGGCCGGGGCTTTTTGCATGTGCGCTTCTTATCTGTTGGCAAGCTTGTAGATGGCGAGAACATCCTTGCGATTGAGCGGATGGAAGGTGCCGAGCTTCTTCGTGTCGCCGGCCGTGGCGAGGTCGGCGAGGCTGTAGAGCTCGCTGTCGTTGAGCTTGGTGCCGAGGAGTTCCGGCAGGCTCACGGGCATGCCGAGACTCTTGAAGTAGGCGACCATCTTCTCGATGCCCTGGCGGGCGCGCTCTTCCTCTGTGCTCGCGCTTGCCTCGATGCCGAAGATGCGCTCGGCGAACTGCGCAAAGCGGGCCGTGTCATCCTGGTAGACGTACTGGGCCCAAGAGCCCCAGAGCGATGTCAGCGAGGCGCCGTGCGTCGCGTCGAAGCGGGCGCTGAGCTCGTGGCCGAGTTTGTGGACGGAGAAGTCCTTGCCGCGGCCGAGCTCCGTGAAGTTGGAGTGGGAGACGCTGCCGCACCACATGATCTCGCTCATGGCATCGTAGTCCTCGCGGTCCTTGACGGCTGCCTTTGAGGCGTCCATGACGGTCTTGATGAGGTCTTCCGCCACGCGGTCGGTGAAGACGTTGGCTTCCTTGACCTTGGTGAAGTAGCGCTCGAGCGTGTGCATGATGATGTCGGAGACGCCGCAGACGAGCTGCTTCTCGGGGACGGTGAAGGTCAGTTCCGGGTTCATGAAGGCGAGGACCGGGCGGTTGAGCGGCGTGTTCAGGCCGACCTTGCGCATCGTGTCCTCGTTCGTCAGCACGGCGGAGTCGCTCGTCTCACTGCCGGCCGCTGCGAGCGTCAGCACAGAGCCGACGGGCATGGTCTTCTCGAGCTTGGCGCGGCCACTCCAGAAATCCCAGATATCCGTGCCCGGGTTGGCCACGCCGTGCGCGATGGCCTTGGCCGAGTCGATGACGCTGCCGCCGCCGACAGCGAGGATGAAGTTCGCCTTGAAGGCGAGCGCCTCGCGGATGCCCTCGCGCACGAGCGCGACGCGCGGATTCGGCTGGACGCCGCCGAGGACCTGGAAGGCCAGGCCGCCTGACGTCAGCTGGCACTCGATGCGCGAGAGCAGGCCGCTCCTGACGACGCTGCCGCCGCCGTAGACGATGTAGACGCGGCTGGCCCCGTACGCGCGCAGCTTCTCGGCCACGCGGTCCTCGGCATGGCGTCCGAAGATGATCTCGGTCGGCATCTTGAATTCAAAACTCTGCATAAGAAAACCCCCTGTATATGTCTTGCATGGATTGTGCTCATGTGTACCTCTATTATTGGCGACGGGCAGAGGAAAATCCTGCCGCCCGCCGAAAAGAAGGGGAAATGTCTCCTGGCGGCGAACTATCCAATAGAGGATGTGATAGGAGAGGAATTTGTACTCGGTTCTATGCACATTTGTCTTGTATACAACCATAAATTTACAATAAAGCTGGATTTTTGGGCAACTATCTGCTATGATGTAAAAGTGTATGGCGAAAGAAACATAGTTACTATGCATTATTCACATATGAAGCTGTGATATCTTCAGGAGGGAATACCATGAAGTCAGAGATCACCATCAAGACGGTGCGCTGCAAGGGCTGCGGCATCTGTGCGGCGTTCTGCCCCAAGTCCGTGCTGGCGGTCAGCGAGCTCGGCAAGATACAGGTCGTCAACAAGGAGGCGTGCATCGGCTGCGGCCAGTGTGAGCTGCGCTGCCCCGATTATGCGATTTTTGTGGATAGAGTCAAGGAGGCAGCACAATGAGCAAAGCGAGATTGATGCAGGGCAATGAGGCCTGTGCAGAAGGTGCAATCGCAGCTGGCGTCAACTTCTTCGCCGGCTACCCGATCACGCCGTCCACGGAGATCGCGGAGACGATGGCGCGCCTGCTGCCGAAACACGGCGGCAAGTTCGTCCAGATGGAAGATGAGATCGCGAGCATGGGCGCCATCCTCGGCGCGTCGCTGGCGGGCAGCAAGGTCATGGATGCGACGAGCGGCCCGGGCTTTTCCCTCAAGCAGGAGCTCATCGGCTATGCTGCCTGCGCGGAGATCCCGTGCGTGCTCGTCGATGTGCAGCGCGTCGGCCCGTCGACGGGCCAGCCGACCTCGCCGTCGCAGGGTGATGTCATGCAGGCGCGCTGGGGCACGCACGGCGACCATCCTATCATCGCGCTCGCGCCATGGAGCGTGCGCGAGACGTACGATGCGACGGTCATGGCCGTCAATTACGCGGAGCGCTTCCGCACGCCTGTCATCCTGCTCATGGACGAGGTCATCGGCCATCTGCGCGAGAAGGTCGAGCTGCCGGAGCATGTAGAGGTCTATCCGCGCCGCAAGCCGAAGAAGTCGCGTGCGGAGGGCTATGAGCCGTTTGCGCCGGACGAGGATCTCGTGCCGAATGTTGCAGACTTCGGCCAGGGCTACCGCATCCACGTGACGGGCCTCATTCACGATGATACGGGCTTCCCGTCCGGCAGTCCAGAGGTCACGGAGGCGTCCATCCGCCGCCTGCACGAGAAGATCGCGTGCGCCGGCGAGGAGATCATCCACACGGAGTCGTACTTCATGGACGATGCTGAGTATGCCGTCGTCTCGTTCGGCGGCTCGGCGCGCACGGCCTATGAAGCGGTGCGCATGGAGCGCGAGAAAGGCCGCAAGGTCGGCATGCTACGCCTCATGACCATCTGGCCGTTTGCCGACAAGGCCATTGAGGCGCTCTCGGCCAAGGTCAAGGGCATTCTTGTGGCAGAGCTCAACTACGGGCAGATTGTCCACGAGGTGCGCCGCGCTGCGCACAGTGACTGCAAGGTCACGCTCTGCGGCAAGTACGACATGAAATCATTTGAACCGGCGGACATCACCTCCGCCATCGAGAATATGATTGCAGGAGGTAATGCGTGATGGAACGGAGTTTTGAACAATATTTCCGCCAGAATCATCTGCCGCATCTCTGGTGTCCCGGCTGTGGCAACGGCATCGCGATGAAGGCCATCGTCCAGGCGGTCGAGAAGAAGGGCTGGTCGCAGGACAACACGGTCATCGTCTCTGGCATCGGCTGCTCGTCGCGCGCCTCGGGCTACATGGACTTTGACACATTGCACACGGCGCATGGCCGCGCCATCCCGTTCGCGACGGGCATCAAGCTCGCCAATCCGGACCTCAACGTCATCGTCATCACGGGCGACGGCGACTGCACGGCCATTGGCGGCAATCACTTCATCCACGGCTGCCGCCGCAATGTGGACCTCACGGTCATCATGTTCAACAACAACATCTACGGCATGACGGGCGGCCAGGCTTCGCCGACGACGCCTGTCGGCGCCAAGGCGACGACGGCTCCGTACGGCTCGGTCGACCGCACCTTCGATGCCTGCAAGCTTGCGGAGGCGGCCGGCGCGACGTATGTCGCGCGCTCGACGGCCTTCCACGTCCAGCACATGACGAACATGATCGCCGATGGCCTTGACAACAAGGGCTTCTCGTTCATTGAGGCGATGGTCCAGTGCCCGACGGCCTTCGGCCGCAAGAACCGCATGGGCAGCCCGGCTGACATGCTCAAGTGGATGCGCGACCACGCTGTCATGAAGGCGGCCTGGGCCAAGCTGCCAGAGGAGAAACGCGAGGACAAGTTCCCGATTGGCTGCCTCTACAGCTCGCAGGCCATCGACTACGATGCTGCATACGATCAGGTCATCGAACGCGCAGGGGGTGCTGACAAATGAGGAAACAGCTTAGATTATCCGGTTCGGGCGGACAGGGCGTCATCACGGCGGCCATCATCCTCGCGGCTGCGGCAGTCGACGAGGGCAAGGAAGCCGTCCAGTCGCAGTCATACGGCCCGGAGGCGCGCGGCGGCGCGTCGAAATCCGAGGTCATCATCGACGATGCGCCCATCTACCATCCGCACGTACTCGTGCCGGATCTCGTGCTGGCCATGACGCAGAAAGCGGCCGACAAGTACTGGAAGGACCTCAATCCCGCGGGGCTCCTGGTCCTCGATGAGCAGCTCGTCCCGAATGTGCCCGACTTCCCGCACGTCGTGCGCATCCCCATCACGAAGCTTGCCATCGAGAAAGTCGGCAAGCCGCTCTTTGCAAACATCGTCGCCCTCGGCGCCCTCGTGCGCCTCACCGGCATCGTCTCCTTCGACGCCATCAAGAAAGCCGTCGCCAACCGCGTCCCGCCGCACACCGTCGAGGCCAACATGAAAGCCCTCGAACTCGGCTGGGAAGCCGCAGCTGCCAAGGCTTGACCTTGATATCGCTTATCATAGAAAAAGGCCAGGACCTCTTTTTGGGTCCTGGCCTTTTTGCTGGTAAAAGTGCAGTCGTTTAGATGAACATATGGCGCATGCAGAGCACGAGGAAGCAGACGACGGCTAGGCCGAAGCTGAAGATCTCGACGCAGCGCACGGGGTAGGCGAAGTGGAGCGGGATGTCGATGACGCGCGGGATGTTGCTGGCGAGCAGGGAGATGGCGATGGAGACGTAGAGCAGGATGTTCGTCAGCGGAGCGACGTGCACTTCGGAAAAGGCGCGCAGCAGCAGGTAGAGGGAAAAGGCGATGAAGAAGTAAGCGATTTTATCTGCGTAGTGAAAGTTCATACGGGACACATCCTTCGGGATACGAGGTTGAGGCAGTGGGTAATATATGGCTGTGAATCGTCCATCACGATTTACGTCATTCGTAAATCACGTGTTATTTCTGCGCGGGCGGTGCAAAGTCCTGCTGCTTCTGCAAAATCGCAGAAGATCGTGCGCGCTCAGCAGCCGCGCTGGCCGCGGTAGCGGTGCCAGATGGCAGAGCTCAGGCAGAGCAGCAGGAGGCCGGAGAAGGCGAAGACACAGTGGATGCCGAGGTATGTCGCAATGAGGCCGCCGAGCAGGGGGCCAGCCATGGAGCCTACCTGCTGTGCGGCAAACAGCATGCCGAAGATGCGCCCCTTGTAGGACGGCGGGGTGTTGCTGGCGAGCACGGCGTTGATGGACGGATGGATGCCGCAGAAGAAGAGGCCGCCGACGAACTGCATGACGGCGAACGGCAAGAGGGTGTCGGGGATGCCCTGGATGATCATGGAGAGGCCGGCGCCCGCCATGCCGAGGCACATGGCGCGGAAGAAGCCGCGCCGCTGTCCGAAGGTCCCCCAGAATGGCGCGGCCATGGCGCCCGCGATACCGCCGAGCGAGAAGACGAGGCCTGCGACGAAGACGATGTTCGGCATGGGGCCTGCGAGCTTGGCGACGTACGTCGTGAGGACCGGCTGCAGGATCAGGATGACCATCTGCACGAGCGTGCCGCAGAGCAGCATGTTGCGCAGCAGCGGCATGCGCCAGGGCGAGACGTCGTCTCCTGCGGCATCTTCTGTGCTTGCGGCTTTCTCGGCGACGGGCGGCTCCTTGATGATGAAGGTGAAGATCAGGAAGTTCATGAAGAGTGCGGCGGCGGCGAGGAAAAAGGAGTAGCGCATGCCGACAGCCTCGGCGAGGACGCCGCCGAGCAGCGGTCCGACGACGCCGCCTGCTGTCAGAGTGCCCTGCATGACGCCGAGGCAGAAGCCGAGCTTCTTCGGCGGCGCGTAGAGCGTCATGATGGCGAGATCCATCGGCCAGAGGCCTGAGGCGAATCCCTGGAAGAGGCGCATGAGCGTGAGCTGCCCCGGCGTCTCGACGATGCCGCCGAGGAAGTAACTGATGGAGAGCAGGAAGCTCGCGCGCATGGCCATGATGCGCTTGCCCTTCGTGTCAGCCATGCGCCCCCAGATCGGTGCCATGATGGCGGAGACGAGGAATGAGGCGGAGAAGACGATGCCGGACCAGATGTTGACATCGGTCTCCGAAACGCCGAGTTCCATCGTCAGGTACATGGGCAGGAACGGGATGAGCATGGTGTAACTTGAGGACATGAAGAGGATATTGCACGTGAGAATCGCAAGGACGAGCTTCCAGTTCAAGAAAAGACCTTCTTTCGTTTGTCAGGAAAATAACATCTTTCTATTCTATCATGGAGAAAGAAATAAGCAAAGACATTCTGCTGACTTGCATTTTGGAGCTGATATGGGGATAATAAGACTAGGTTACTTCCATATATGAAGGAGGCGCTACTATGTCAGTAAAACTTTTTGTGACAGATCTTGATGGGACGCTGCTGCCGAGCGGCAAGGATGTCCCGCGTGAAAATATAGAAGCCGTGCAGAAGGCCGTGCGCGCCGGCGTCATCGTGACGATCGCGACGGGGCGCATGTACCGGGCGGCACTGCCCGTGGCGGAAGCCCTCGGGGTCGATGTGCCGATCATCACCTACAACGGCGCGCTCATAAAGTCGACGAAGGGCAAGGTCTACCACACGAGCTACCTGAAGCCGGAGGTCATCGAGCAGGTCGTGGATTTCTGCCAAGAGCAGGGCTGGTACCTGCAGTCGTACAGCCGCGATGAGCTCTGGGTGCCGGTGCACGATGAACACGCGCAGCGCTATGAACAGGAGCAGAAGGTCGAGGGACACGTCGTCGGCTGGGACGGCCTGCGCGAACACACGCAGGAGGTCTGCAAGCTGCTGACCATTTCAGAGGACGGCCAGGAGACGGAGCGCCGTCTCGCCATCCTCAATGAGCGCTTTGGCGCGGATATCGTTGCGATGCAGTCGAACGCCCGCTACGGCGAGATCGTCAATCACGGCGTCTCGAAGGCAGAGGGCCTGCGCCGGCTTGCCGAGAGACTCGACATTGCTGTCGCGGATACGATGGCCATCGGCGATTCGTACAACGACTTGCCGATGCTCAAGGCTGCGGGGCACAGCGTGGCGATGGGCAATGCTGTGCCGGAGGTCAAGGCGGTCTGCGACTATGAGACGGGCCGCTGCGAAGAATTCGGCTTCGCCAAGGCCATCTATGATCTGGTACTCGGAGGTGGGACAGATGAGTGAAATGGTAAAAACGGAACAGGCAAAGGAAGAGGGGTTCCGCCTCGTCATCGTGACGGGCATGTCGGGCGGCGGCAAGACGCAGGCGAGCCGCTACCTCGAGGATCTCGGCTACTTCTGCGTGGACAACCTGCCGCCGGTATTCATCCCGAAGTTTGTCGAGCTCTGCAAGCATTCCGGCGGCCATGTCCGCAAGGTCGTGCTCGTCGTCGACACGCGCAGCCGCGAGTTCTTTGACACGTTTGTCCATACGCTCAACGACATGGACAAGGACGATGTGCCCTATGAGATGCTCTTCATGGATGCATCTGACCCGGCCATCATCCGCCGCTACAAGGAGACGCGCCGCCGCCATCCGATGGCGCCGACCTCGCGCATCTCCGAAGGCATCGCGAAGGAGCGCGAGCGCCTGGCACCCGTGCGCGCGAAGGCGACGTACATCATCGACACGTCGGAACTGCGCAAGGTCGACCTGCGCGACAAGATCCACCGGCTGTTCGGCACGTCGGGCGGCGAGCAGATGAGCATCAACGTGCTGTCGTTCGGCTTCAAGTTCGGCATGCCGCTCGATGCGGACATGGTGCTCGACGTGCGCTTCCTGCCGAACCCCTTCTACATCGAATCGATGCGCCACAAGAGCGGCGCTGTGCCGGAGGTCGCGGAGTACATCGCGAAGTGGCCGGTGACAAAGGAGTTCACGCGCCTGCTCGATGAGATGATCGATTTCCTCGTGCCGCAGTACATCAAAGAGGGCAAGAGCCAGTTCGTCATCGCAGTCGGCTGCACGGGCGGCATGCACCGCAGTGTCTACATCGCCAAGCACATCTTCGATCGCCTGACGGCGCAGGGTTACTCGACGCGCCTCGAGCACCGCGACCTCATGAAGAACGATGTGCGTGAGCATGTACGTGAGGAGTGTTGAGCATGCATCTTCTGAAATGGCTCTATCCGGGCATGAAATTCAAGCGATGGCTGCTGCTCTTCTCGGTCGGCGTCATGCTCGTCAGCCTCGGACTCGCCCTAGTCTTCAACTACAAGTACCTCGACTTGATCGAGGAGGCGATTTTCCGCGCGGTCTACCTCTGGAAGGGCAGCTACAACTACATGTTCACGACGCTTGTGGGCATCGCCGTCGTTGTCGTGGGCATCGGCCTCATGCTCATCGCGACGCGCTTCGTCATCCGCTCGGTCATCATGGTGTTGCTGCCGGATAATTCCGAGCGCCTCGTCGACATCATCTACGAGAAGCGCCGGCTCGGCAAGGGGCCGAACATCGCCGTCATCGGCGGCGGCCACGGCCTCTCCGTGCTCCTGCGCGGCATCAAGGTGGCGACGTCGAATGTCTCGGCTGTCGTGACGGTCGCCGATGACGGTGGCTCGTCGGGCAGGCTGCGCGAAGACCTCGGCATAATCCCGCCGGGCGACCTGCGCAACTGTCTCGTCGCGCTGGCCGATACGGAGCCGCTGATGGAAAAGCTCTTCCAGTACCGCTTCAAGGGCAAGAGCGAGCTCGCCGGCCATTCTTTCGGCAATCTCTTCATCGCGGCGATGACAGAGGTCACGGGCGATGTCGAGACGGCCCTGCGCGAGTCGTCGAAGGTCCTGGCCGTCAAGGGCGAGGTCCTGCCAGCCTCAAAGGAGCATGTGCGCCTCGACGCCATCATGGACGACGGCTCTGTCGTCGAGGGCGAGTCGCACATCCCGGAGGTCCACAAGCACATCCGCCGCGTCAAGCTCTTCCCGCCGCATGTACAGCCAGTGCAGGCGGCACTCGATGCGCTGATGCATGCCGATGCCATCATCCTCGGCCCGGGCAGCCTCTATACGAGCATCATGCCAAATCTGCTCGTCGACGGCGTGGCGGAGACGCTGCGCAAGAGCAAGGCTGTCAAGATCTACATCTGCAATGTCATGACGCAGCCCGGCGAGACGGACGGCTATACGGCCTCGATGCACGCGAAGGCCATCCTCGACCACGGCGGGCAGGGTGTCATCGACTACATGCTCGTCAACAACGCGCCCATCTCGAAGGAGATGCAGGCGTATTACGCCAAGGAAGGCGCTTATCCGGTCGAAGTCGACGAGGAGGCCATCAACGCGCTCGGCATCGGCTTCCTCAAGGCGGACATCATCAATGAGTCGGATGTCATCCGCCATGATCCGCAGAAGCTCTGCCGCAATGTCATGAAGATGGTCGACGGCCTGCGCCCCGGCAATGGCAGCGACCACTATATGCGAAGCAGGCATAATTGAGAGATATCCGAATTAGTGGAATCAATAGATAGGAGGTATGACCTTGCCGTCGTTTTCAACGGAGGTCAAGAATGAGCTGGCCAGGCTGACGTATGAGGATTCTTGCTGCCGAACGGCAGAGCTCGCAGCGCTCCTGCGCATGGGGGCGACCATCACGTTCGGCATGCACCATACCTTTGGCCTCAATTTCACGACAGAGAACGCGGCCGTGGCCCGCAAGGTCCTGCAGCTCCTCAAGAGCGAGGGCGGCAGCATCCGCACGGAGATCACGGTCAGCCGCAACCGCAGGCTCAAGAAGAACAACAGCTACAGCGTCCGCGTCATGCCGGCGCCGCCTGTCGCGACACTCCTCGAGCATCTCGGCTTTCTTCACGATGCGAGCCTCAACATGGATTCCGACATGGGCATCCTGCGGAAAACGTGCTGCCGCGCAGCCTATCTGCGCGGCGCCTTTTTGGGCGGGGGCAGTGTCAACCGCCCGGAGGCCAGCTATCATCTGGAGCTCGTCACGGGCAGTTACGGCCTCGGCAATCTGCTCTACACGCTGATGAAGCGCATGGATTTTCCCGTCGGCTTCACGGACCGCAAGGACTCCTACATCGTCTACCTCAAGGAGGGCGATGCGATCATCGACTTCCTGGCCATGCTGCATGCCGACAAGGCGGTGGAAGAGTTTGAGATCGCGCGCAACATCAAGGAAGTCCGCTCACAGGTCAACCGCCTCGTCAACTGTGAGACGGCGAATCTGCAGAAGGCCGTGGATGCGGCTGGCCGCCAGCTCCACGACATTGAAGTGCTGCAGCGGCGGGAGGGCGGCCTCGCCGCTCTGCCGGAACGATTGCGCGAGACGGCCGAGGCGCGTCTTGAAGAGCCCGGTGCGAGCATTGTGGAGCTCGGGGAGATGCTCGGCGTCAGCAAGTCCGGCGTGAATCACCGCTTGCGTAAACTCCACGCATTGGCTGCTGCAGCAGAACAGGCAGCGGAAAAAAAGGAAGGGGATTGTACGATTTGAGTCGTTTGAAGAAATGGTTGCTGAGTCTGGTGTTCCTGCTCCTGGCCGTCGTCCTTTGGCTGGTGCTCTCACCGGCGCCGGAGGGCGTGCCCGTCCTCGAGTACCATGAGGTCGCTGAATCCGTCGATGAAGATGCCTATGCCTACAATGTGCCTCCCGAGGACTTCCGGCAGCAGCTTGACTATCTCCAGCAGCAGGGTTACACGACCATCTCGATGCTCGACTTCATGAAGGCGAAGCGCGGCAAGATGGAACTGCCGGCAAAGCCCATCATCCTGACGTTTGATGACGGCTATGAGGACAATTACACGGAGATGCTGCCCATCCTCGAGGAATACGGCATGAAGGCGACGGTCTACGTCATCACGAATCAGATCGGTCAGCCTGGCTACCTCACGTGGGATCAGCTGCGCGCGATGCAGGTGCGCGGCATCGAGATCGGCAGCCATACGGCCAACCACGATCCGCTGACCTCGATGGACGCAGCAAGGCGGCTCGATGAAGTGCATCTGTCGAAGCTCCTGCTCGAGTGGAACGGCATCCATACGGTCTACGCTTTCTCCTACCCGAACGGCGCGTACGATGAGACCATGCCGGAACTGCTGGAGCAGAATGGCTACCTGACAGCCGTGACGGGAGATGCCGGACTCAATACGTTTGAGACGAATCCGTACCTGATGCAGCGCGTCAACATCCCGCATCCGCGCTTCGGCCTCTTCGAATTCAAGCTTCGCCTGTTGAAGGCAGAGGTATTCACGAAGCTCCGCATCCATCAGCATTTGGAGAATGAATCATGAGACATTTCCATGCAAGTCAAAGAACAAGAAAGAAGAACACGCACGTGAGACGCAAGAAGAAGATTGCCGCAGGGCTGCTGGCCTGCCTGTTGTCCGGTGTATTCTTTTCGCAGAATGCACTGGCACGCCATAAGGAAGCCGCGCCCGCACCTGCAGAAATGCAGCAGGCGGTCAAGGCGCTGGCAACTGCTGCCGACGAGAAGGACACAAAAGACACAAAAAACGCGAAGGTGGCGAAAAAAGAGAAGAAGGAGCAGGCAAAGCAGAATCCTGCCATCGGCATCCAGCAGAAGGTGGCAGAAATCCTGCGGGAACACGTCGCGCAGAATGCCGGCAAGAAGCCATTCAAGTCGCATGTCATGAAGATGTGGCCCGTCGAATCGAAGGATGAGGGCGGCACGCTGCTCTTCTCGGACAGCCCGGAATCCGTCACGGAGGACGGCATCCTCTACCAGGATACCGTCAAGGGGGAGGCGCGCATCCTCTACTATCACCTGAACAGCAGCGACTCCGACAAGAAGGTCGCTGTCGTCCTGCAGAGCGCGGACGGCCAGCCTGCTATCGTCCGCGTGACGCGTGGCGGCGCGTGCTACCCGAGCCCTGACTACCTCCACGTCGGCAAGATGACGCAGATGGCGTACTTCGAAGGGGAGGCGCACGGCGATATCTACATCGGACGCGGCCGTCACCGCCTGCTGCAGGAGAATATGGATACGACCATCCTGCATCCGGGCGACCTCGTCTACGGCGTCTATGACTTTGCCTCCAACCGGCCGATCAAGGTGTCGGTCATCATGTACCCGGCCGATACCGACCCATACGAATTCCTCGAGCAGGCAAGGGTGCTGCCGAAGGACGAGCAGCGCCTGCGCGGCACATTCCAGGGCATGAACCGCACGCTGACTTCATCCAAGGCGTACGACCCCGCGGTGGATGGCACGGTCTACTTCCCACTGGCTGACGACATCCATGACCGCTATCGCACGGGCATCGATGCGACAGACGGCAGCGCCGTCACGAACTACGGCAATTACGGCGTGCTCTACAAACTCCAGATTCCCATCGTGAAGGGCGGCGCCGTCCAGTACTACCTGAGCCCGCTCGGCGGCATTTACGCCGGCGCCATGACGGTGGCGCAGGATGCGGTAAGGCGCCGCATGATCGAGACGCCGTATGAACGGCCGTACTTCGGCGATGCGACACCGCCGGAGTCGGATGCCACCCAGAAGGCACGCGAAGAGGGGCTGGCCATCCTGACGGAGACGACAGAGCTCACTGACCTCGGTGTCTATGAAGGCGGCCCTGTCACCTTTGAGTTCTCGCCGCCAGGCGCATCCAATCTGCCCGTCAACATCATCATGATGCCGGCACAATGAGTGCCGTGCGCGGTTAAAACGACCGCCTCATCCTGTGACCGCAGGTTGAGGCGGTTTTTCTCGTTCGTTAGGCGCCGTTTAAGGCGTGTTTATCTCTCCTCCCTATACTTGAACTGAAATCAGGATTGCAGGAGGTAAGAGATGAGAAGAAGAGATGTGTTCAGCCTGGCGGTTGCCGGCCTACTGCTCTACATGCTGGGCAATTGGGCGCTGCCGATCACCGACCCCGTGGAGTCGAATTATGCGGAAACGGCCAAAGAGATGATTGCGGCCGGCGACTATGTTTCGCCGCGGATCTTTGGCAATTACTGGTATGACAAGCCCATCTTGTTTTACCTGGAACTCATCGGGGCGTTTCAGCTGTTTGGCATGACGGATTTTGCCGCGCGCTTTTTTCCGGCTGTCTTTGCCGTAGTGGGCATACTCATGACATATGGATTTGCCGCGCGGCTCTACGATCGCCGCACAGGACTGCTGTCGGCCGTGCTCCTCGGCGTGTCTGTCGAATACTGGTATCTCGGTCATGCGATTATCACCGATATGACGCTCTTCGTGACGGTCAGCGCATCCCTGATGAGTTTTTATGCCGGTTATGAGAGCGGCCGGGTCAGGTATTATTATCTGGCTTTTGCCGCGGCCGCACTTGCCGTCCTCGATAAGGGGCCGATCGGCCTTGCGCTGCCGGGACTGGTCATCTTGATCTTCCTCCTCTGGCAGCGGCGGCTGTCCATGCTCTTCAGCATCCACATGCTGGGCGGATTGGCACTCTTTCTCGTCATGACCGGACTCTGGTACGTGCCGATGTACCTCCTGCACGGCAGCGATTTTCTCGACACCTTCCTCGGCGTGCACAATGTCCTGCGCGCAACCGTCTCGGAGCACCCGCGCAACAATGTCTGGTATTATTACCTGCTGGTCTTCCTGGCGGGCTTTTTCCCCTGGTCACTGGTCGTCGTACCGTCGTGTCTCAGGCGCCTGTTCAAGAGAGAGGTGCATCTGCCGGCAGGAGAGCGCGAGCGCTTCCTTTTGGTCTGGAGCGTGTCTGTCTTTGTCGCATTTGAATGCATGGCCTCGAAATACATGACCTACACCTTCCCGTACATGATACCGCTGGCCGTCCTGATGGGCCGCTTCTTCCTCGGACATGAAACGATGTTCTGGCGCATGGCAAAGGGCATGGGCGCCGCTTATCTCATCGCGCTGTTTGCCATTCTTCCGCTTGCCACGCGAAACAGCTCCGGTCAGGACATTGCGAAGGTCTTGGAGCAGCAGAGCCTGCCGGACACAGTCATCCTGACGTATGGGATCCGGTATCCGGTCTCCATCGCATACTACAGTTCGCTGTGCCCGCAGCGCCTGGTCGCCACGCAGGACGACATCGAGAAGGCGCGTCCGCACAAGATGAGCTGGACGGCGACGAATGTCATGCCGTTTGCTTCCATTGAGACGATGGATCGGAGGGCGGACACGCTTCTCGTGACAGACCGGGAGCATGTAAAAGAGCTCGGGCTGAAGGTGCCCGGGTACTGGAAGGAGGTCGGCAGCAGCAGCAATTACGTTGTCTACCGCCTGGATGCAGAGGTGCCATACGATGGCCACGAAGAAATGACGGGCAGGAAAAGTGAGGCCTCGCATGGAATTCTGGACATGTACCTGTCAGGGAACCGGAAGAATCCGCAGATACCCTGACACAGGATTTTCGGGAGGAGATGAGATGTATGAAACTGCGCGACCTGTCGGTGCGCTACCGGCTGCTGCTCAATAATGTCATCATGGTCCTCATACCGGTGCTGCTGCTGGTCGGCATTGGCAGTGCTGTTTTTCACGGCCTGCGCGCTACCGGGAATTTCCGGGAACGCGAGATGGAGATCCTCTGGCCGGAGGCAGGGGATACGATCCCGGTCCTCCTGGGGCTCAGCCACCTGTTCTCCAATGTTGACGGCGGTGAGGATGAGAAGCTGGAACGCCATACGAAGTCCATGGAGGAACTGGGCATACAGGTGGCGGTCATCCGCAACGGCAGACTGGATTACGAAACGGAGCCGGGAAGCGCGCAGGCCCTGATTGACGCCTCGTATCAGGCAGCGCCGGGAGAGGGCAATGTGATGCGCTGGGATGAGTCGGGGCTTGTCTACCGCTACGTGTCCCGGGATCAGGCGTCTATCGCTGTCGCGATGGGCCCGGTTCCCTTCCGGATTGGCGAGGGATTCTTCCCGCCGCACATGGGGCTGATATGGCAGGCTGCGGGATGGGGCATCTTCCTTTTGGCAGCCATCATCATCATTCTCGCGGGCACATTCCTCGTTCGGCGCATGTCCCGCGACATCATCCAGCCGCTCACGGATCTGCAGCAGTCTGCCCACCGCATCGGCCAGGGCGATTACGATACCCCGGTACAGAGCCACGGGACAGATGAACTGGGTGAAACGGCCGCTGTTTTTGAAGACATGCGCAGGCAATTGCAGGCTGGCCGTAAACTCCGCGAACAGTATGAGAAGAATCGGCAGGAACTCTTTGCGGGTATCGCACACGATCTGGCGACGCCTCTGACAAAGATCCAGGGGTATACGGGCGGCATTCTCGACGGCATTGCCAATACGCCAGAAAAACAGCAGCATTATCTGGAACTCGTCTATCACACGAGCAAGGACATGGAGAGCATGGTCCACGAACTCTTTCTCCTCTCGAAATTGGAGCTCGGCAAGATTGCCTTCCACTGGGAGAATGCAGATCTTGTGCCCATCCTGCAGCAGTACGTCTCGCTGCAGGCAGAGACTTTGCGCGATCAGGGGTTTTCGCTGTCGTTCGTCAATGAGACCGGTAAAGAATCTGCTCGCGTGCAGCTCGACCGGATCCAGTTTCAGCGCGTGCTCGACAACCTCCTGAGCAATGCGATAAAATACAGAGGTGCGTGCGCGGGCAGCCTGACGTTTCGCCTGCAGGAACGAGACGGCGGCTATCTCCTGGAAGGGGAGGACCGGGGGCGCGGCATTGCTGAGAAAGATCTCGGGCGAATTTTTGAATCATTCTATCGCACGGATAAGGCGAGGGCAGGTGTGGCAAAGGGCAGCGGCCTCGGGCTGGCTGTCACGGCACAGATCGTCGAGGCGATGGGCGGGCGCATCTGGGCCCGCCCGGCCCTGCCGCATGGCCTTTGCATCTGCCTGTGGCTTCCCGAGAAGAACACGAAGAAAGAAGACGAGGCATCGCAGTGAGAGACGCGAGGAAGGGATGAGCATCATGAAAAAAATCCTCATCGTGGAGGATGATCGTGAGATCGCAGAACTGGAGCGGGATTATCTGGAAGCATCTGATTTTGAGGTGATGATCGAAGAAGATGGTTTTAAGGGGCAGGAGGCTGCGCTGAGCGGCCATTTTGACCTCGTCATCCTGGATCTCATGCTTCCGCATATCGATGGATTCAATCTCTGCCGCCGCATCCGGACCAAACTCGATATCCCAGTCATCATCGTATCGGCACGTCAGACCGATATCGACAAGATCCGCGGGTTTGGCCTTGGGGCGGACGATTACATGACAAAGCCCTTCAGCCCCGGCGAACTCGTGGCACGGGTCAAGGCGCATCTCTCGCGCTATGCGCAACTGAAAGGGGAGGGCGGGGCTGTGGTGAAGCGGCTGGCCTGCAAGGACCTTGTCCTGGAGCCGGATTCTCGCCGCGTGTTTTGTCAGCAGCGGGAAATTCATCTGACGAATCGGGAATTCGAGATCCTGCAGTTCTTCATGGAAAACCGTGGCATTGTCTTTTCACGAGAACGGCTCTTTGAACGGATCTGGGGGATCGATGCATTGGGGGACAGTGCCACGGTGGCCGTGCATATCAACAGGATCCGGGAGAAGATCGAAGCGGATCCGGCGCATCCGTACTACATCGAGACCGTGAGAGGCGCGGGCTATCGCTTCTGC